>Ga0209025_1000142_pt1 | contig 183903 bp, 169 predicted proteins | sample AraplaMF_Col_mLB_FD_184256 | JGI IMG/M metagenome (GOLD analysis project Ga0209025, IMG submission 184256) | Arabidopsis root microbial communities from the University of North Carolina, USA - plate scrape MF_Col_mLB (SPAdes) (version 2) | ecosystem: Host-associated > Plants > Roots >...
CGCCGATCCAGCTATAGACTTTGATCTTGTCACGCACCTGGCCGCCCAGCAGCGAGTGGATGGGCTGACCGAGCGCCTTGCCCTTGATATCCCACAGCGCCTGATCGATGCCCGAGATCGCGCTCATGTGGATGGCACCGCCGCGATAGAAGCCGCCGCGATACATGACCGTCCAGTGATCCTCGATCAGGAACGGGTCCTTGCCGATCAGGTAGTCCTCGAGTTCGTGCACCGCCGCCTGGACAGTGAGCGCCCGGCCTTCGACCACGGGTTCCCCCCAGCCGACGATACCTTCATCGGTCTCGATCTTCAAAAACAGCCAGCGCGGCGGGACGATGTACGTCGTCAACTTCGTAATTTTCATTCGGGCTCTCCTCAACCTTCAACATCTGTGCACCGCGCCGCTTGGCGGTCCTCCTGCTATTAAGCCGTCTACCCAATTACTAATACAAAAGCAATTGACTGGTATGATGAATTAAATTAGGTGAATTGCATGCCAAGGGAGGCATGGGTAGAACAGGGGAGAGAGATATGCGCATTTTCCGTGCAGCCGTTTTGCTTGGAACAGTAGCTTTTATGGCTGCCACGTCAGCGTTCGCGGCAGACGTCAAAATCGGCTTTATCGTGAAGCAGCCCGAGGAGTCGTGGTTCCAGGACGAATGGAAATTCGCCGATGTGGCCGCCAAGGAAAAAGGCTTCACGCTGATCAAAATTGGTGCTGAGGACGGCGAGAAGGTTCAGTCGGCAATCGATAATCTGGGCGCTCAGGGCGCGCAGGGCTTCATCATCTGCACACCTGATGTAAAGCTCGGCCCCGGCATCGTCGCAAAGGCGGCCGCGAATGACCTCAAGGTGATGACCGTCGATGACCGGCTTGTCAGCGCGGACGGAAGTCCGCTTGAGGACGTCCCCCACATGGGCATCTCGGCCACCAAGATCGGTGAAGCGGTTGGACAGACCCTCGTAGATGAGATCAAGAAGCGTGGCTGGGATATGAAGGATGTCGGCGCTATCCGCGTATCCTACGACCAGTTACCGACAGCAGTCGACCGCGTGAACGGAGCACTCTCCGTCCTCAAGACGGCAGGCTTCCCGGAGGCGAACATATTCGACGCTCCGCAGGCAAAAACAGACACGGAAGCTGCCTTGAACGCAGCAACCGTGGTCCTGAATAAGAATGCCGGGATCAAGAAGTGGGTTGCGATCGGTCTGAATGACGAAGCCGTTCTCGGCGCTGTTCGCGCTTCCGAAACTGTAGGCATTACTGCCGACAACATGATCGGCGTAGGCATCGGCGGCGCGGACTCCGCCATCAATGAATTCAAAAAGCCGACGGCGACGGGCTTCTTCGGTACCGTGATCATTTCACCCAAGCGCCATGGGTACGAGACCGCTCTTAATATGTACGAGTGGGTCGCAGATGGTAAAGAACCGGAGAAGCTCACGCTTACAGCTGGCCAGCTTGCGTTGCGCGACAATTACCAGTCAGTACGCAAGGAACTAGGCATCGAGTGATCTCAATCCCGGTGTGGACTTCGTCCGGCGGCACCAGGTCGCCGGACCTTCTTATGGGATGAGGCGATGCAAGAGTTTCTCGAGTTCAATTCGATATCGAAGGGTTATCCTGGTGTACAGGCACTCTCCAACGTCTCGTTCACGGTACGAAGAGGCACGGTCCACGGCTTGATGGGCGAGAACGGCGCGGGAAAGTCAACGCTCATTCGTGTCCTCTCCGGCGATCAGTCTGCCGATTCAGGCGAGATTCGTATAGACGGCGCGGCTCAAAGCTATCGGTCGGTACGGGACGCGTTCGACGCTGGAGTCATCGTCATCCATCAAGAGCTCCAGCTCGTTCCCGAATTGACGGTAGCAGAAAACCTTTGGTTAGGGCGCTTTCCCGGAAGGGCGGGAGTTATTGACCGTGCCAAATTGATTGACGTGGTACGCGGTAAGCTCGCGGAAATCGGGATCGACATCGATCCTAGAGCGAAGGTCGGCACACTGTCGATCGGCGAGCGACAGATGGTCGAAATCGCCAAGGCGGTTATGGCCGACGCGCGCGTCATTGCGCTGGACGAACCAACGTCCTCTCTCTCGTCCAGAGAGAGCGAAGTCCTTTTCGCGTTGATCGATCGGCTTCGCGCGCAGGGTAAGGTCATCCTTTACGTATCGCACCGACTCGACGAGATTTTCCGCCTATGCGACAGCCTCACTGTCCTGCGTGACGGAAAGCTGGCATCTCACCATGCCGATATCTCGCAGATCACCCGTGAACAGATTATATCCGAAATGGTGGGCCGGGAGATTGCCAATATCTGGGGTTATCGCGCGCGCGAACGCGGCGATGTTCGGCTCGACGTAAAGGACCTCGCAGGCCGTAAGCTACGGACACCCATCACATTCACGGTAAGGCAGGGCGAAATACTTGGCTTCTTTGGGCTGATTGGAGCTGGCCGCAGCGAGATGACGCGTCTGGTCTATGGTGCTGATGCTCGTTCCCAGGGCTCGGTGATGGTAGACGGCGAAAAAGTTCCGGCTGATAGCCCACCTAGCGCCATCCGGGCCGGGATCGTCCTCTGCCCTGAAGACCGAAAGTCCGAAGGAATAGTTCAAGGCAGGAACATCGAGGAAAACATCGCGATCTCCTCTCGCAGGCACTTTTCGCCTTTCGGCATCATTCAGCCAAAGAAAGAAGCGGAACTCGCCGAGCGATTCATCTCGAAATTGCGCGTCCGGACGCCTTCCAGGAAGCAAGATATTCTCAACCTGTCGGGCGGCAATCAACAGAAGGTCATCCTTGGCCGCTGGCTCTCCGAGCAAGGCGTCAAGGTCCTGATCATCGATGAACCAACTCGCGGCATCGATGTTGGCGCTAAATCTGAAATCTACGAAATTCTTTATGAGCTTGCGGCGCAAGGTATGGCGATCGTAGTCATTTCAAGCGAATTGCCGGAAGTGATGGGCATCACAGATCGTATTGTCGTCATGTGTCAAGGCCGTGTTGCTGCCGACATTGAACGCGCGGAGTTTGATGACCGGCGAATTCTCGCCGCCGCTCTTCCCGATATCGCAAATGCAAGCGAACTTCCCAACCAGCAGGTCCAGTCGCGATGACGTCTTTGAAAAAACTCCTCCTCGGCGAGCAAGGGCTCGTCGTTATCTTTGCCGTAGCTTTCGCGATCGTCGCTGCGACTGTTCCGAACTTCCTGACTGAACGAAACATGCTGGGGCTGCTCCAGTCCGTGGTGACGATTGGCATCGTGGCCTGCACCATGATGTTCTGTCTTGCCTCCCGGGACTTCGACCTGTCTGTTGGTTCGACTGTTGCTTTCTCCGGCATGATCGCAGTCATGGCCTCGAACGCAACTGGATCGATCATCATCGGATTGATCGCAGCTCTCCTGTGCGGTGGGGCAGTCGGGCTCGTCAATGGGGTTGTAATCGCTCGCTTCCGTATCAATGCATTGATCACCACGCTAGCGACGATGCAGATTGTGCGCGGCTTGGCATTGATTGCATCGGACGGGCGCGCCGTCGGCATCAATGACCCTGGGTTCTACCAGCTCGCATTGTCGAAATTCTTGGGCATCCCCTCGCCAATCTGGGTAATGGCGATTTTCTTCTTCGTGTTCGGCTTCGTGTTGAATAGAACGGTGTTCGGCAAAAATACCTTGGCGATCGGCGGAAATCCGGAAGCGTCGCGCCTAGCAGGCGTTAACGTGTCGACGATGCGCATCTGGATCTTCGCGCTTCAGGGCATAGTGTGCGCGGTTGCGGGCGTTCTTCTTGCCTCGCGCATCACCTCAGGCCAGCCGAACGCAGCCACAGGACTGGAGCTCTCGGTTATTTCGGCTTGTGTTCTTGGCGGAGTGTCCTTGGCAGGCGGTCGCGCAGCGATGACCGGCGTGATCGTGGGCGTGCTCATCATGGGCATAGCGGAGAACGTCATGAACCTGCTTAATATTCAGGCTTTTTACCAGTATGTCGTTAGAGGGTTGATCCTGTTGATGGCTGTGCTCTTAGATAACCTGCGATCAGCCGCGGCCGGCCGACGGAGCTAAGGGAACGCAACTATCGATTTGGGAAATCACGGCAGCTCATCCAATGCACTGCGGCGGAGATTGAATCGCTTCGGCGAACCCTGCCAAGCAGGGAGCGTCGGAGGGGCCCTGATCTCTGAAGCGAGTTGGTCCTCGCGATCGCCATGGGACTTGCGTCAGTGGAGGCCGCTTTAATAGCGGAAGAGAGCTTCCGGTCGAGCGCTGTCCTGTTAAGGAGGCCAGTCAGATTGTCATGGTCGGCAAAAAACGAAATCTGTTTGGCATCCCTGTCACGGTCGATCGCGATGGCGATCGTACGGCTCACCGAGGCGAGAAACTCCATAATCTCCTTGTCTTCCAGATAGGCGGCTCCCCTCCGCAAGTATGTTAGCCTCATTGACGCCTAAAGGACGCGCACGACCGCGGTCTCCGGAACTGAAAGTCGGCTCAGCGGTGTAACTTGCTCGGAGAACACCGCGAGAAAGGTGCCGCAAAGCTCTGGGCAAAACCGTAGCGATTTCTTGAGAGAGACTGCGGCACTACAACAAAATTACCGCCCTCACCTGCGGCGCTAATGCACGCTACCAACAGACGGGCTCTCCCGATCGCTCACTACAGGCCTGATCAAGTTGAACACCCCTATGAGCCGCATCGCTGCAGCGTCGTTGTTTTCCTGCCGGGCGACTTCGTAGGCTTCGAGACAAAGCTCCAGCAAGCGGCCAGGGCGTGATGGGACATCGATGGGTTCAATCATACACGTCAAGACAAGGTCTTTAACTGCCCTGCCCTTCAATGCGATCCTCCTAAGGGAACCCGAGACCGAGATATTGAATTCCTGCGCGTAATGTCCACCGCGGCTGATGGAGCTATATAGTTCACGCTCAACATGACCCCGATCTTCCTCGACTACGAGAGAGAGAAAGGAGTCAATGGTTAGTTCGTGCGCAGGCGTGCCGCTTAACTGCAACAGGTCGTACGCGAAATCATCGAGCAGAACTTCGCCCTTACTAAATACCCAAGTTATCATTCCGGCAGTCCAGCTGTGACCGTCAGTAGTTTCCATCAACAACTCCCCCGTAAGCAGAACAAGAATCCGATTCGCATTTCCATTGTAGCTCGGTCAGTCGACTTTGCTAAGATATGACAATCAATGTGCCTGGAAGCTGATTAGGCTGATTTCGGTAGCGCAGCTTCTAAATATAGGAACGCAGCTGTTCCGAATTGCGAGATGATAACGTCCCACTCCATTCCGGAAAGCAAGACGTCGACACCCCGTAGCTTTTGGAGGGGGGCGTTCACAATGACTGAGAATGCTACCTTCGACGACAGCAAAACCTCCTCAGCTGGACTGTTTTCCGTATATTTTGATACCCCGTCGTGAAAGAGGCGAAAATTCGCGGTTTTCGTCGAAACCCCGGTCACAAGCATCGCCGGGCTCGCGACACGCGGATCGAACAGAGCTCTGTGCAGCGCTTCGTCCCTCGAGAAGACCTCTCCGATTGCTCGGGCAAACGTCATCACAAAGCCTCGCAGATCTTCGTGCTCGCGACATTGGACGGCCTCGGCGACGGCCGATATGATGCGTGAAGCAACAATCTCCTTCAATGCAGTCAGCAGATCGTCACGTCCTTCAAACCTACGGTAAATATTGCCGACAGGGAGGCCGGCGACTCGTGCCACGGCGGCCATCGAAAAACCATCGACGCCTTCGTGCCGGAGCAATTCCTCGGCTGCCAAGAGTATTCGCTCACGGGCCTCTCGGCTTCGCTTCTGCTGCGGTGCCAACTTTTTGGCTGGATTGATTTCGTTTCTCGTCGTCATAATCCCTCGCTCGGGACCGACGTCTATCATGATTAGGCGCTGCTACTCCAGAACGAGCGATACAATGGGCGATCCGATATTTCCGCAACCGGAAGCCAATTTTCAAGGGCATCACCCAATTGAGGGATGATCCCAGCCGAGTTGAAGGTTAGACATCTCGCATATCTGAACCAGCGAATAAGCGAGTCGATTATGTCAACGAGTTTTTGCGGGAATCCTGGTCGTAGATGCGGGCTTCTCAGATCGGCTGCGACGTCACTGCTAATTGCCGTTGCAACGGGCTCAACAGGGGCTTCTGCCGCTGACGGATACGACCTACTTGGGCAGTGGGTGATACCCATTGCCGTGAGCTCAGACGGCTCGGTGATTGTAGGCTCCTATTTTCCGTACTCTGTAGGGAGGGCATTTGCACTGAAGTCTGGGGCGATCACCGACCTTGGATTGCTCCCAGGCGGTAATTTCTCGGGTGCTGCGGCGGTAAATGCCGATGGAACCGTGGTAGTCGGTTACGCCGACGGCGGTGGTGGTGTCTACCATGCAATCCGATGGACGTCAGCGGGAATGCAGGACATCGGCTCCTTAGGCGGTGGCTTTTCAAATGCCACAGGCGTTAGTGCCGATGGTTCGGTCATCGTGGGCTACTCGGTAAATGCTGACCCGCATACACATGCCTTTCGCTGGACTGGGGGAGGAATGGTTGACCTCGGCACGCTGGGAGGGGACAACTCCTATGCAAGAGGTGTCAGTGCAGACGGTTCTACGGTAGTCGGATATAGCGACATCGCGGGCAATGCATGGGAGCATGCGTTTCGCTGGACTGCCTCAGGCATAGTTGATCTTGGCACGCTAGGAGGTTCTTTTTCGCGTGCATTCGCAGTTAACAGCGACGGCTCCGTCGTCGTAGGTGAAGCCGTGACAACGGCTGGTACCTCCCACGCATTCAGATGGACGTCGGACGGAATGGTCGATCTCGGCGTGTTGTCAGGCGCAAACCATTCGATTGCTAGAGCGGTGAGCGCGGATGGCTCCGTAGTAGTCGGGGCCTCCTCTGACTTCGTGGGCAACAAAGCGTTTCGATGGACACAGGCAACTGGCATGATCAGCGTTGAAGATTGGCTGCGATCGAATGGCGTCACGGTCGCGACGGACTTCGCCCTCATAGCGAACGCCGTCAGCGCTGACGGAAACATAATCGTTGGTCAGACAGATTCAAGCTCCGGCTTCGTCGCAAGAGTGACGCCGACTGGCCCATCTGGTATCATAGATATCAGCGAGTATGCGACTTCCCTGGCTACAAAACCTGGAGTGAACATCGCACTGAACCTTGCCGGGACAGCGATGAACGGTGCCCATGGGGAACCGATGCGAAACCTTCTAGATGTCGGCATGCAATCCGTGTCGGTAACAGCCGACGGCGGCTATGCGAACGGCAATGGCTCGGGCGATGGTCGGTTCGGTGTCTTGGATTTTGCCTACGGAGTCGGGCTCGAAGGCGGAATCACGGCTCGGTTGACTGCCGGTGGCTTGACCACGCGTCAGGATATCGACACTGGCGGCGACTTCGATCTCAAAGGCTTTTATGTCGCCCCCGAGTTGACCATTCCTGTCGCCGGCCGCTTGCATGCGACCGTCGGAGGCTATTTCTCGCCCAGTCGAGTCGACGTGACGCGTGGGTATCTGAACGGCGGCCTACCAGACTTCTCTCGTGGAGAAAGCGACGTCGACACGTGGGCGGCCAAGGTCCGGTTGGACTGGCTTAACGCAGTTGAGATAGGCGATTGGGGCTTCACACCATATGGGAGCATAAACTACGCCCGCGCGAAAATGGATGCTTACAGTGAGGCAGGCGGCGCATTCCCCTCCTTGTTCGATAGCGTTTCGGACCACGCGACCGTGGCTAGAGTGGGCTTAGATGCCGTTGGCGAGATCCAACCCGGCGTTCGCGCCCTTGCCAAGCTCGAGTCCGCCTATCGTTTTGAAGGGCGGACAGTTGGGACAAGCGGTGAGATTATCGGAATTGCTCCCTTCAATTTCGACGGGCCGGAGATCAAACAGCTGTGGCTACGCGGCGGATTAGGGACGGAATTCGATACAGCATCCGGTGTCGTTTCCGTAAGCCTGAACGTGAGCACCGAAGGCGACGACCCGAGCGTCTGGGTGAAATCAGGATGGAGAGTCACCTTCTGAAGGTTACGGGCTGGCGCTTCCAGCGTACCAGGTCTTCCGATCCGCGCTTGTGGCGCTGGTTTGAGACCTGACTGGACAATCCGACCACTCGGCAGACCGCGCCACTCCGCTCTCGGTCCCCAATGGAAGTTGTCATAACCGCGGACGAATAGGTACGATCAGTTGGCTTCTTTGAGCGACATGCCTCTCGCCGTGACCAACAGCGGGAGTGTTGCTAGGCTAAGAAGGCTGATCGCCATGAGGTAATATGCGGGAACATACGCATCTCCTGTTGCTCCGATCAACCATGCCACGATGAACTGCGCCGTTCCACCGAGCACTGCGACAACGAGAGCGTAGCTCGTTGAGAGACCTCTGCTCCGCTTGCTTGGCGGCAGCGCGTCTATCACGGCCGCGAAAGTCGCGCCGCCGCTTACCATCGCCAGAAAAGGCAAAACCGCACACAGAATGATTAAATCTCGAGGATTCTGTCCTTCGATGACCGGCTTGAAGAGCGGAACGAGCAGTATCATCAACAGAAGGCGAGGCAACGCGATGACGAGCTTTCGAGGAAGGAAATCAGACAACCATCCACCCATTATCGACCCACCGAACACCGACGCCCCCACAACGATCGCGGCGTAAAAGCCAGTTTCCGGTAAGAGCTTCAACGTTTGGATTGCGTAGGTTGTCATGTATGTCGAGATGTAGATCGAAATCGTTCCGAAGCCGATCTGGGTAAAAATGGAGAAGATAACTGCCGAGTGCAAGCGATCGCTTTCTCTTTCGGCCTTCGTTAGGGGCGATAGGGTCTCTGGCAGAGAGTTTCGCAGGGCCAGGCCGATAGGAACGATTAGAAGTCCGATGAAAAACGGTACGCGCCAGCCCCACTCCGACAACGCCTGCGGTGTAAGGAAATAGCTTAAGCCCACGCCCACCACCCCCGCGAGAAGTGTCGCAATGCCCTGGCTCGCGGGCTGCCAGCTGGTCCAAATCCCCCGCGAGGATGGGGAAGCTGCTTCAAAAAGATAAACGGTCGCGGGACCAAGCTCTCCACCGAGCGCCGCACCTTGAAGAAGGCGCGCGATGACTATGATGATAGGTGCGGCAATACCGATCGTCGAATAGCCAGGCGTTGCCGCGATCATCACCGTGCCGATGGCCATCAACAAGATCGTCAGCAACAATGCGGGACGCCTTCCCGCTCTGTCAGCGTAAGCACCGATGATGATGCTGCCTGCTGGACGTGTCACGAAGCCAACCCCAAATACCGCCAAAGAAAGCAAGGTGGCTGTCGCGGGGTCGTCGGACGGGAAAAATGTCCTTCCGATCATCACTGCGAAAAACGCGTAGCTAGTGAAATCGAAAAACTCCAGTGCGTTCCCCGAAATAGCTGCAGCGACGATCTTGCGGCTCTGCTTCTGAGCCGCAAGTGCTTTCATTCCTGGCCCAGGGGCTGGTGTAGACTTCGAGCACATTGTCGGCTCCCGTTCTAGTTTACGAGCGGAGATGCTCGCGACCCGCTCTCCAGAAACGCAGCCGCACGCCTCAGATCGTGATACGCTTCAGCTTCGTGGAATCGCGCCACTACTCGCCGGAGACGCTCGATGCGCTCGGCCATCTGGGCGGAGGGGACTGGATTGGAAACGGAACTCAGGACCAACCTCAGTTCAAAGAGCAGCGCTCCGCTTTGTTGGCAGAGTCTCTCAGCGGCAGAAAATGCGCTATCCGCAGCCTCTGCCCCTAAGACCCCATGAGCAAGAACGGCTTTCAGGCGTAGCATGTCCGCCATCTGGTATTTCTCGCCGGTCTTTTCCCCAATCTCGATGGCTTCGTCCAAGACACACTCCGCCCTACCCGTCTCGCCTACATCCGCGAGACCCTCGGCGAGCGTCGCCATCAGACCCACCACCATGTGATGATGGTTTTCTGTTTTCATAACTCTCAGCGCATCCTCGATCAGGGGAAGACCTCTATTGGAGTCTCCTCGGCGGACTGCGATTTCCCCCCGCATCCCGCGACTGACCGCATTGAAAGCTGTCAACGAGTGTCGCTCGGAGACTTCCGCCAGCTGTTCCACCAACTCGCCCGCGTCATCCCAATCACCTTTCCAAACGAGCGCAGAGGCCGCGTATGCAAGAGCGATGCAGACAGGGATGGGATGCACATAAGACTTGGCTTCCGAAACTGCCCGCCTGCCAAGCCGTATTCCGGCCACACCTGAACCGCTGAGAACCAGGCACTTGGCATACTGCACAAGCGCTCTAATCCTCTGAGTGAAGACAACCAGGTTCAGACTGAGGTCGAGCGGGGCATCCGGAGAACATCCCACCGAGAGAAAACTCGACGCAGTGTCCAATTCTCCGAGATAGCTCAGAGAAACTCCGCGGACGCAGTGTGACAGCGCAACGGCCTCGGCGTCGTCCATTTCCGCTACGACAACCTCACACTCCTCAGAAATCTCAGCGCCCGTGTAGCAATCTCCAGCTCGCATTGCGTAGATATTGTATCCGGCCAACAGCTCAACCGTCATCCTCCGGTTGCCGAGTGAGGTCGCTATATCAAGGGCTTTGCGAAAAGCCACCGGTACCTTAAGCTTGGCGTCAGGGAGCACTATCCCCGAGATTGCGAGCGCTTGATGAAGGGTCGCTTCCTGGATTGTACCTTCGTCGTTCGCGGGCAACGAAGCCAGCGCCGTGGATGCCCAACGATAACATTCTGCAAGGAGCGACAGCTCAAGGAACACTTGAGCGGCCGACGATGCGAGTCTCGCACCTAGCGCGGCGTTTCCTTCCTGGCTGTAGGCCCACTCGAGAGCTTGCCGCACGTTTCCCAAAAGATCCCGCCGCTCCGTGGCGATCGCGCTCATTCGGAAACTCCCAATCGGAGGAGCCGCCCGTTCCAATAGTTCAGCCCAGTAGGTTGCGTGGGCGATCGCGCAAGCGGCAAACTCAACGGGGTCCTCTCGGAGGCGCTCGCTGCAATATGCCCTGGTCGTCTCCGAAAGGCGGTATCTCACCAAACCATCAGCATAAAGCTGCTGAGACAACAGCGATTTATCACTCAGGTTTTCAATAATATTGCCAACTGGAATAGTGCTATCGATGACCGCGAGTGCTGCGTCCAGCGCAAACGGACCAGAGAAGCAGCTAAGCTTCCTAAGCACAGATTTTTCCGTATCATCGAGAAGGTTATAGCTCCAGTCGTGAAGCGCAGCCAAAGTCTGATGACGAGGGAGTGCTGTCCGCCTCCCCTGCCAGTGTATCCCGAACCGATGGTCGAGAAGTTCAAGCATGCGACCAATCCCGTGTGTTCCTGCCCTTCCCGCCACAAGCTCGATCGCCAGTGCGACGCCATCTAGCCTTCGGCATATCTCAGCCGCTACGGCCGCATCAGAAGAACTCGGCTCCCCGCTCGCGCCACTTGCGTGGGCACGGTCCATAAAGAGAGACACAGCCGGAAACGACAAAATCTCTCGCGCTGTTATTTCAGATGACATCGGTGGCACCGCGAGCGGCGCGAGGTTGACAACATACTCTCCCTCGACCCGCAGGGCTTCTCGGCTCGTGACCAGAAGATGTAACTCTCCGCAAGATAGGTGGACCTGCTCCGCGAAAGAAGCGATGTCATCTATAAGGTGTTCGGCATTGTCGAGAATGAGAAGGAGACGCTTGTCGCGTAGGAAACTGATGAACGAGGGCAGCGGGTTGCTGGAAGGGACCGATGTATTCAACAAGGCGGCAACCGTCGGCACGAGCAACGTGCCATCCGCGATGGAAGCCAGGTCGACGAAGTAGACGCCGTGCTCGAATTCATCGATCACTTGGTGGGCGATTGCCACAGCAGCGGTCGTCTTTCCTAGACCGCCCACCCCTACGATGCTGACGAATCTCCGATCCAACAGTTGCTCTTGGAGTAAAGCGATATCTCGCTCACGCCCGACCATCCGACCAAGTCGCACAGGTAACGTCGAACCTATCAGACCACTCGGTTGAACAGTCGTCGCGGGGATGGGCTCGTTACCCGACCGCGTCGCTGAGAGCGAGAAGAGGTAACCACGGCCTGAGACATTGGTAATATACTGGCTGCCATTTGGTGCCGCCCCAAGTGCCTTGCGCAGACCGGAGATGTGGACACGTAAACTGACCTCGTCGACCACCGTGTTCGGCCACGCGCGGGCGGTCAATTCGTTCTTGCTTACAACCGTTCCACTGTTTTCGACCAACACCTGAAGCAGATCGAATGCTCGGCTGCCGATCTGCAAGGACTGCCCATCGCGCTCCAGAACGCGTTCCGCGGGGAGAAGACGAAAGGGCCCGAAAACGTGAGGCCTAATATGAACCTGAGTTCCCATACCTGCAGGCTGTACTCGCTGTTGCCCCTACGGTCGATGAGCGTGAGGCCGCCCACCGAAGCATCGCGAGCTTAGCGATTGGCACCGTTGTAAACGATGTAAACCAACGTATACCTATGCCTAAAGCCAAGCATGTGTTTCGGGACCCTGGGAATCGGGGATCATCGCCTGCACCAACTCAAACTTCCGAACCAACTCGGGCAGCGATCGAGCCTGCATCTTACGCATCATCCTGCCCCGGTGTACCTTGACCATTATCTCGCTAATGCCCATTTGGAAGGCGATTTGCTTGTTAAGCAATCCGCTGGTCACCGCGACGAACATCTCGTGCTCTCTTGGCGTGAGTTTTTTCGTGCAGGCCGTAACGGCGCGCAAGCTCTGGCTCACCTGACGTCGGGCTGCGCTCTTCCGCAACGCATGCGATACCGCATTTCGCAGCGAGTGTCGGTCAAGCGGCTTGAGCAGAAAGTCGATCGCACCAGCTTTCATCGCCTCCACGCTCTCCGACACATCGCTCTCAGCGCTCATGAATATGACAGGAAGCTGGATCCGCATTGAATTCAGCTGCCTTTGCAGTTCAATGCCGACCGCGTCGGGGAGCTGCGTATTGATCAGGAGGAGACCAATCCTCTCATCGTCAATCTGCTCCAGAAGATCGGCAGCGCTTGCGCAGGCCGCGACCTCAAATCCAAGATCGATGAAGAAATCCGAGAGCGATATCTGTATCTGACGATCGCCATCAACGACATACGCGACCGGACTTTCCTTAACGGCGGAGTTTGTTTCCGAGATTGTCTGAAGCAGCATGGCAGTGACCTCCTGTTGGCGAACCGTTTGATCTGATGCCCAAACTGTGCACCGGTCAGCGTGAAGCGGCGAGTTTAGATATGTTGGAAAACGAAAAGCGATGTTGGGAACATCAACATTTGGCGACAATACGCAGTCCGCCGGTTCGGCTCACCCGGACCTCACGCACAAAAAAGCCGGAGGCGAACCCCCGGCTTAGAGAACTTGGATGCTGTGAGCCGTTGGCATCACAGCGATTTTCGGATCAGGATGAGCTGGTCGATTTTCTTGCCGTCAAGCGAGATGTAGAGCAACAAGATCAGCGGGTCCGGCAAGCCCAGGCCGTCAAAATCACCTTTGACCTCACAAGTGGCAACCAGACTAGTTGCCTTGACTCGAACATCCAGCAGCGACATGGAAACACGGGAAGCGTAGAGTTCATGCTCCGCCCAAACGCGAACACCCGTGGTCCCACGGTACTCCACCAGTTGATCATTTATTGACGCATCCGGTGTGAAAGCCCCGAGAAGTAGTTCGACATTGCAGGTGTTGATACCTTCAAGAAGTTGAACCAACTCGGAGGGAGCCGAAGCGGCTTCGGCTCTCGATATGACAGATTGGGAATTCGACATTGGCGGTGATCCTAGTTGATCTAGCCAACGTAGCCAGTCCGTGAACATCGATCACGTTAAACCACGTTAAAAAACGTTAACATTATGGATTTGTTGATTTTTTCTAAGGTCGCGCCCGCCAAAATGAGTTCGAGCGCAAGGCTTCTTTCGGCAGCTCGCGTTCGAAGTCATCGCGGCCTTAGAGACGATCGACTGTTTCCATCGTCACGTCATCCACTTCCTGTGCTCAGTGAAGCGCTCGACTAAGAGATCTATAAACAACCTTGCCTTGCTGGGCATGTGGCTACGGTCCGGAAAGACCGCGGCTATCAATGACTCGGGGGCTTGAAACCCTGGCATCAACTTGATCAGCCTGCCGGCATCGATATCCTCCGCCACGACGAAGCTCGGGGCAAGAAATAATCCTTGGCCTCCGATCGCAAGATGCCTCAGGGTTTCGGCGCTGTTGGACACGACCGTCCCAGCGACCTTCACTTCGTGAGCGCTACCGGACTGGTCATTGAAACGCCATTGCACGCCGTTTGCGTAATATGCGTACTGAAGGCAGTTGTGGTCCGTCAGATCCGAGGGCTCTTCCGGTGCCGGGTGTCTATCCAGATACTCTGGAGAACACACCAGGAAATGCCGCCAAGAGGTTAGCTTACGAGATATCAGCGTGGAATCCGGGAGCAATGTGGCTCTGATCGCTAGATCGTAACCCTCCTCGATCATATCGATCATTCGCTCCCCGATATCGAAATCGATGGCCACCGTGGGATAGAGCTTTAGATACTCGTCCATGACCGGAGCGAGGAAACGGGCAATAGCCGTTGTGGCATAGATCTTGAGCTTTCCTCTAGGTGTAGAGTTCAACGCGCCTGCGGCGCGATCTATGTCCTCCAGTTCCGCCAAAATACGGGACGAGTGATCATAGTAGTAACGGCCCGTCTCTGTAAGACTGACCCTTCGCGTCGTGCGGTTTAGGAGACGTACCCCCAAGCGCTCTTCAAGAGATTGTATGTGATTGGCGACCATCGTCGTTGACATGTTCAGCTTACGTGCGGCCGCCGAAAATCCCCCGGTCTCAACGACTCGTCCAAACACCGCCAAACTTGTAAGCCGATCCATTACCCCATTCCCTGATCTTCAACCCAGACTTCATGATCCTTCCATATAATTCAAGATTATCCCAAGGCATATCTTGGGGCATTGTCGTTTCCATCCAAGATACACGCGATGTCAGATCGCACAGGAGACGACGATGGTCGAGTTACCCCGCAAAGAGGCATTTGAAGTCCCAAACAAGAATGACGTCGCGAGCGTCCCTGCAAAGGAGAGCGTTCAGGACGCCCCGTTGACTCCAGAAGTCGCTCCAAAGGCGAAGTCGAAGTCCGTCAAACGCACGGTCCTTGTCGCGGGGTTGCTTGCGGGCGCGGCACTCGCTGTCTACTACGGACACGACTATTGGACGGTCGGCCGTTTTATCGAATCTACCGACGATGCGTATGTGAAGGCCGACTACACGGCAACCGCTCCGAAGGTGTCCGGATACATCAAAGAGGTTCTCGTCAAGGACAACGATACGGTCAAAGCAGGTCAAGTGGTCGCTCGAATTGACGATCGGGATTTTCAATCCGCGGTTTCGCAGGCCCGGGCCGATGTGAAGGCTGCAGATGCCGCGATTGCCAATATCGATGCCCAGATCACGCTACAACAGTCGATCATAGCGCAAGCGAACGCTGCCCTAAATTCTTCACGAGCATCACTGGTCTTTGCCAACTCGGACGCCGATCGATCCCAGCGGCTTATCACCAACGGAGCCGCCACGCAGTCGAAGGTGGAACAGAGCCAGTCACTAAGGGATCAATCAGCAGCCGCTGTAGAGCGCGACAGAGCCGCCCTCGTCGCGGCGCAGAACAAAGTCCCGGTGCTCGACACGCAACGGGAGCAGGCCGTAGCTCAGCGCGAACGGACCCTGGCGACACTGCAACAAGCGGAGCTAAATCTATCCTACACGAACATCTTGTCCGCCGTGGACGGTACAGTGGGCGCGCGTTCGATCAGGCTAGGCCAGTTTGTAAACGCAGGTACCCAGCTCATGGCAATTGTTCCGCTGCATTCGGTCTACGTGGTGGCGAACTTCAAAGAGACGCAGCTTACTTACGTGCGCGCCGGACAACGTGTGGAGATTGAAGTCGACAGCTTTCCGGGAAAAACCATCGAAGGGCATGTCGACAGCATCTCTCCGGCGAGTGGCCTCGAATTCTCGCTGCTGCCGCCCGATAACGCGACGGGCAACTTTACCAAGATCGTCCAACGCATCCCTGTGAAAATCGTCATCGACGACGAGCGGCTGGTCGGCCTCCTCAGATCAGGAATGTCCGTCGAGCCACAGATAGACACAAAAGCTGCTCGGACAGATCCATAACCTCGCGGCTGCAGGTCGATAGTTCCTTCTTCTTCTCTCGCTTTAGCGAGTTCATCATCCCCTCACGGGGAGGAGACCAATCATGTCCACAGCTCAGCCGTCCACGCGGGTCGCACCTGCGCGGCTACCGCAAACTCGCGCCGCCAAGACACCACTTATGATGTGGATCGCTGTCATTGGATCCAACCTTGGCGCATTCATGGCGATCCTGAACATACAAATCGTGAATGCGTCGCTCGCTGATATACAGGGCGCGATAGGAGCCGGGACGGACGACGGTGGATGGATTTCCACATCCTATTTGATCGCTGAGATCGTCGTGATCCCCCTAACAGGCTGGCTGGCGAGGGTATTCTCCGTCCGAACGTATCTCTTGACCAACGCCATACTATTTCTGCTGTTCTCCGTTGCGTGTGCCTTTGCGGTCAACCTTCAACAGATGATCGTTCTGCGCGCGATCCAAGGTTTTTCCGGTGGTGTACTGATCCCGATGGCCTTCACGATCATTATCACGCTCTTGCCGAAGGCGAAGCAGCCGATCGGCCTAGCGCTCTTCGCGTTGTCTGCGACATTCGCCCCGGCGATAGGTCCCACCATCGGAGGTTACTTCACCGAGAATTTTGGCTGGGAGTACATCTTCTACGTAAATCTCGTGCCCGGCTCGATAATGGTCGCAATGCTGTGGGTTTCCCTAGACCCCGCGCCCATGAATCTCTCATTGCTGAAGAAAGGCGACTGGCCCGGAATAGTGACGATGGCAGTCGGCCTTGCCGCGCTGCAGACTGTCTTGGAAGAGGGGAACAAGGATGACTGGTTCGGATCGCAATTTATCGTGCGACTATCGGTTGTCGCATTTGTATCGCTGACGCTTTTCTTGATCATCGAGCTGCGGAGCGCTCACCCCCTTTTGAACCTCCGGCTTCTGACGCGAAGAAATTTTGCTTTCGGCACGCTGGCCAACTTTCTACTTGGCCTCGCCCTGTATGGTTCCGTGTTCGTGCTTCCAATCTATTTGACGCGCATCCAAGGGTATAATTCGGAACAGATTGGCCTCGTGCTGGCCTGGACGGGTATTCCACAACTGATTTTGATACCGCTAGTCCCAAGGATGATGAAACGGTTCGATGTGCGCTGGCTGATCGTCGCGGGGTTCGCACTCTTCGCAGTTTCAAACTTTATGAACGTCTACATGACCTCGGACTACGGCAGTGACCAGCTCTTCTGGCCGAATATCGTCCGCGCCATCGGTCAAGCGCTGGTATTCACACCGCTGTCCGTAATCGCGACCTCCGGAATCGAACCTGAAAACGCCGGCTCTGCTTCCTCGCTCTTCAACATGATGAGGAATCTCGGTGGAGCCGTAGGCATCGCGCTCATTCAGACTTTTCTGACGAAGCGTGAGCAGTTCCACTCGAACATTTTGACTAACTCCGTCTCCCTATTCGAAGACGCGACCCGCGACCGCATAGCGGCACTAGCGGGCTACCTAGCTGGTCACGGCGTCAGCGACCCGACGGTGGCTCAGCATAAGGCCTTGGTCGCCATCGCTCTCCGGATCAGAAAGCAGGCCAACATCCTGGCTTTCAGCGACACGTTCTTCTTGCTGGGCGTCGCGCTTGTCGTGGCACTAGCGGCGAGCCTGTTTTTGAAGAAACCGGGCCAACTGTCAGGCAGCGCGGGCCATTGAGTCAGTGGAGATGAAGCTATGAAAGTCAACAGCCTCGCGCTCGATGCCACGCTTGCGACTCCGATCGCCCCCGTGCTGAGCCTCATTGAGTGGTTACCGGGAGACGAAAGCCTAGCCCTGGATGACGTTGGCTTCGTAGGCGAGGTCGCGCAGCGCTTAGAACGGGCCGGGCTGCCTATTCATCGGCTAACACTTCACCTGACGACCCTTCACCCGGAGCTGATGGGAAGGACGATCGCTTGGGCACCCGGTGAACCAGTCGAAGTGCACGATCGCGAGAGGAGCGGCTGGATGTTGTTTTCCGGCAGCCCAATCACGCGTGCGATGAGAACCCGGCAGGTCATAGTCGCAGGTGAGCATGGCCGCGACGGGGAACAATGGCAAAACATCGATGTCTTTTCCGGTCGGCATCTTCGCCAGCTGATCGTTGCCCCGCTTTGTAACGCCGATGGCCCTGTCAGCGTCTTAGGACTGGGAACTAGAGAATCTAAGGGCTTCGCCTCCACCGACATGACCTATCTCAAGCGATTGATCCCAGCTTTGAGAACCGCCTGCGAACTTAGAGTGTTGAGGCAGACGGAGCTTTCGTTACTCGATACCTACATCGGTCCGATGACCGCGCAGCGCATACTCGCTGGGCGTATTCGGCAAGGCGAGGTCGAAACAATAGACGCAGCGCTCATGCTTTGCGACCTCCGCGGATTCACGGAGTTGTCGAACGAATTGAAACCGCAGAAGGTATTCGAGGTCTTAAACTCCTATTTCGACACGGTTATCCCTGCGATCGGAAAAAACGGCGGTGAGGTCCTCAAGTTTATGGGCGACGCTGTGCTGGCGTTCTTTCCAAGTCAAGATGCCGACCTGTGCTGCCGTGCCGCGTTGGCCTCCTCTATCGAAATCCTGCAGCAAATAAAGATTCACCAGTTTGGCGGGGTCAAGCTCAACGCGGGAATCGCCTTACATTACGGAGAGGTGAGCTACGGCAACATCGGTGCAGGCAGCCGACTCGATTTCACGATGATAGGTCCCGATGTGAATTTATTGAGCCGAATTCAGACGGCCTGCACCACATTGCAAACTCCGTTACTGATGTCGACGTCGTTCAACGAATATGCCCACGCTGATGGCGTGAGCGTCGGGGCGCACTTGCTCAAGGGCTTCTCCGAGCCTGTTGAGCTGATCAAATTAGCCTGAAAGTTTTGAACAGAGCTACGCCGCTTGGTCGCTTAGTCAGCGAGAGTCGGGCGGAATGCCGACGGGGCATTGCCTCGTGATCTCGAGCGCCATGCTAGTCGGCTGCTCAAGCCAACCGCGACTACCTTGGTATATCTACAGAAATCACCAGAAGTCGATACCTTCTCAATTGCCGCACAAGCGGAGCGAATTCGAATTTGGATTCATAAGGACAAGCACATCAGCGTCCCGCTGAAGCGAAAGGGGTTTTAGAGATGGACGACCAAACAAATCGAGCTACTCGCCGAAGCGTTATGACAGCCGGTCTGGGTCTTGCGGCAGCCGCCGCGGCCGTTCCGTTCGCGCATACGGCTTCTGCCGCCACGCATAGTTCTTCAAAGGAGACATCCAAAATGACCGGAAGTTACGTAAAGACCAAGGACGGCGTCGAGATCTTCTACAAGGATTGGGGCACAGGCCAGCCAATCGTATTTCACCACGGTTGGCCGCTTAGCGCCGATGACTGGGACGCCCAAATGATGTTCTTCGTCAACAAGGGCTTCCGGGTGATCGCGCACGATCGCCGAGGCCATGGTCGCTCGAGCCAGGTCTCCGACGGCCACGACATGGATCACTACGCTGCCGATGCGGCTGCGGTCGTCGAACATCTGGATCTTCGCAATGCCGTCCACATCGGCCACTCGACAGGCGGCGGCGAAGCTACACACTACGTCGCGAAACACGGAAAGGGCCGCGTCGCGAAGCTCGTCCTGATCGGCGCGGTGCCTCCAATCATGGTCAAGACCGCAGCCAATCCCGGTGGCTTGCCCATTGAGGTCTTCGATGGCTTCCGTACAGGCCTTGTCGCCAACCGCGCGCAGTTTTATCTCGATATCGCCAGCGGGCCTTTCTACGGCTTCAATCGCCCTGACGCGAAGGTATCCCAGGGTGTCATCGACAACTGGTATCGCCAGAGCATGGCCGGTGGCGCGAAGGCGCACTACGATGGCATCAAGGCATTTTCTGAAACCGACTTCACCGAAGATCTCAAGGTGATCGACGTCCCGACGCTCGTGATGCATGGCGACGACGATCAGATCGTGCCGATTGCGGACTCGGCATTGCTCTCATCGAAGCTACTGAAAAACGCAACGCTAAAGGTCTACAAAGGCTTTCCCCACGGCATGGCTACGACGCACGCCGATGTGATCAACGCCGATCTGCTTGAGTTCATCAAGTCGTAAACAGCGGTCACGTCTAGTACAACGCCCGCCACCCCGGCGGGCGTTTTGCTTTTAAGGGGCCCGGCCCGGCAGTGTACCTTTGTATGCTGTGACCAAGAGCCGAGTGATAGTACGCTCTGCCCATTATCAGGACGCCGACATAGCTCCGTCCTTGGGACCATCTGCAAAAGGGTGTCGCACAAATGACGTCAATGAATTCGCTCGCGCAACTCACCCCAGGACATACCGGCGCTATAGCAGACTTGGCCTCGCTCCCAGTCCCGCCTTCCACTCTCCGAAACGCAATACTCGAATGCGCGGCCGGGGTGGCGCGGTCCGATGGCTTGCAAGCCGTCGACATTTCGTCGGTCGCGGAGACGGTTGGGATTAGCGCAAATCACGCTTTCAGCCACTTTTCCTCGACATCCATTTTGATAGACGCTCTTTGGGACGAAATGATCGATGGCCTAGATATGAGAACGCCCGACGATCATTTTCCTCACGCCACTCTGCCATCTCGAGAGCCAAGGACTGTCGCCGGATATCGCGAGCCGACAATTGCAGAGATGATGCGTGATCCGTTAATTGCCTTGATGAACGAAGCAGACAGGATCGATGTCCGTCAATTCGCGCAGTTGATGGAGAGCGCGGCTCGGGTGCTACTCAGAAAATAGCCGGCCAGAGTCTAGTCCGGCCGCGAGCTTTCGAGAACCAATCTCTCTCTTTTACGAATACCCTGGATACCTACGTATAGCTGTCCCACAGCCACCAGACAGTTAACCTCTCAAGTGCTTGTAAATCATATGAAGGTGGGACCATGTTACCGGACAGAGATATTAATTGCTCTCGTAGGGAGGAAATCCCTCTTCTTCCCGTGAGCGTTTTCGCCAGCGGCTTATTCGCGCTGATTTGTTACGGTGTACTAGGAACGCCGCAGAATCCAGTGCGGGTGTCACCGCTGAATTCTTCGTTTCCTCCAATCAGTCTTTCCGCCGAAATTCATCCCGATTCATCTGTCTCTTCAGAACTGGGTCTCACGCTCAATAATGACGTAATGCTTAGACTCGATCGCGTGGAGGACTAGAGACAATGTCACTGACCGCATACGATGTGTACGTCCACCACCTTTACGATGTGCTCGGATTGGAGCGGACATCGGCGACTGCTCGAGGAAATATCCAGATAACGCTCTGCCGAAACGCCGCGAACTTCAGGCGTGTGGAAAATTTCGGGTCAAGGCGTTCAAAAGACTGTTGGACGGGATCAGTTGTAGCGGATCGCTGGATGCGCGACGCCGATGGCCTCACAGACTTGGAAATCGAGAGGTTCTTCGCTCTCCCGGAGTTCTTTGCATATTCCGATAGAGCTCTGCAGCTACCGTACCCACCCATTCAAACGGCGCATTGGGACGCTACAGTTGCCCTGATCGATGCCACTTTCGAACGCGAAGGGGAAGCGCTACAACAGCGCATGATGTTCGCGGGGTTCTCCGATCCGATCCATGCCGAGTTTTTTGCCGCCAGCGATCGAGACCTCCTTGTTCACGACCACGACACAGGCGTGCAGTTTTTCGAGTGGAGGCCAGTCACGGCCAAAGGCGACTTGTCCTCGTTCAAGGCTCTGCAGCTTAAGTCTGGCGATCAGGGTGAGCACGCACCGAGTACGGCACGATCTTGGATCGGATCCCGAATTTTCCCATCGGCTTTTCGACGGCACTGCGCACCAACCGGCTGACCCGGCTACTCGAATTGCGGTAGCAGGTAGGCATAGCGCCAGTGGACGACCGGCTCAACTCATAGCGCCGGCGAGGCATGCCAACAGCTGCTCGGTGTCGATCGGCTTTCCGAGAAACGCGACGGCACCATTCCGGTAGACCGCCGATTTCGTCTGAGCGTCAGCGTAAGACGTCATGATGATAACAGGTGGACACATTTTCACGTTGGCGAGTATCGAGAGCAGCTCAAGTCCCGAAATGCCGGGCATGCGGACGTCGGCCAAGATGCAGCTGGCGAACCGGTAGCCTTGTTTGTCCAGGAAGTCGTCGCCAGATTCGTATAGACGGCTCTCGTAACCTACGGTTTCCAATAAGTCTTTGATGGACTCCCGCAGATGCAAGTCATCGTCGACGATCGCAACAATTTTGCTTTGTACGTCTGCCATCTAGCTGTGCGCATTCTTAGGTTGGCGGAAGTCGAAACAGTTAGACGAATGATCCGGTGCCCGGATTCTAGAAAGAGTAGGTCTCAGTGAGGCGCGCGATCTAGTGGTATGCGAACATAGACTGAGTTAAGGTTTAGCGATTGGTCAGGCATTTGCCAAAAACACACCCGACTTAATCCCACGCCACCTTAAGTACACTCCGTCCAGCTTGAATGCAACCCAAGAGTTTCGAAACAATGTCGCTCGTGCCGCCTGGCCCGACACGCTACACCAGTTGAAAGAACAGCCCGATTTTCGACTTGGTGACTGCGGTAACCAGCATATGTTATACCCCATTGTGCACCTCAGTGTGTGCGTCGGTACCGGGCAACGATACGGTTATTCTTGCTCCGCCCTCGGGGGCGTTCCGCGCGAAAATCGACCCGCCATGAGCTCCGACGATCGACCGGCATATTGCCAAGCCCATACCCATTCCCCGATCCTTGGTTGAATAAAAACTGTCGAAGATTTTTTCCTCGAGACCATCCGGTATTCCAGGCCCGCTGTCTGATACAATAAGCTCGACGCCTCCTGGGCTTCGCTTGGTCTCGAGCAAGATATCACGAGCGTCTGCTGCACCTGTGTCGAGCGCGTGTACACCGTTCATCAGCAGGTTCACAACAACCTGCTGAAGTTGGATCCCATCTCCTGTGACAGTGGGGAGGTTCGGGGCCAACCGTGGAATTACCTTGACCGATCGGGACCGCAGTTCGCTCCGGACCAGAGTCAGTGATTGGAGCACGATATCGTTGAGTTCGATTTCGAACGATGTTGGCGGCTGCTTGACGGTCATTTCTTTGATGCGGCCCACAATCGCGTTCGCGCGTTCGGCGCTTTGAACAATTCGTTCGGCGAGCAGGCGGACCTTGTCTAACGACGGGTCGCCCTTGGACAACCAGCGTAGTGACGTCTCTGCGTCTGTTGTGATCACAGTCAGCGGTTGGCGGACTTCGTGCACGATCGAACTCACCATTTCGCCTAAAGTAGAAACCCGAGAGGCATGTGCGAAATCGGCCTCCACCTTCTTCAGCTGCTTCTCAAGGCGAACCCGATCTGTAATATCCACCATCATAAGCAGCGTCTTGTCCAAAACCGCGCTTTTGTGCGGGTAGGAGACCATAAATAAAACGTCTATCAGGCGTCCATCGAAGGTTCTGACCTTCATCTCTTGTGCATGATTTTTTTGGCCAAGGAAGCGAGCCGCCATCACGTTTACGGCAGCGTCCCTAGCCTCGCTAAAAATATAGCCGACAGGGCCATGCATGTTCTCAGCCCCTGGTGCGCCGAACAGAGGCGCAGCAAGATCGTTGACGCTTTTGATCACAACGTTTTCGTTTGCGTAGTCGACAAGCTCGTCATGCTCCGTCAGGTATTCCCCAAGCTCGGTGACGCCATTCTCCTTCAGCTGAAGAAACACGTTCTTCATCTTACTGGCGTCTACCTCCCACATCGCTATCGGCAAGTTCTCCAATAGCATCCGATAGCGCTCTTCGCTCGCTTGAAGTTGCCATACGCGGCTGGGCTGCGGCCATTGGCCAGCCAATTCAAGCTTGAGATATCCTGCCTTATCACCAATTTTCGAGATACAGACGTGAACTCCTGAATATACCCCTTCAGCCTTGTCTTGACCGTCGGCAAGAAGTTCATCGAGCAGCGCGGTGAAGATTTCGCGATATGCGTCAGGACAGATGGAATGGAAAGATCGGCCGATTAACTCGCTTGCATTCGAAGAGCCACCGAAAAAGACAGACGCAGTCTCGTTGACCGAGACCACCGCGAGCGAGCGAAGAATGTCCCCCTTCTGTCTGGCATCCAAACTCAACGTGGGAGAATTCGCTTTGTTGGCTTTTAGCTGTAGTAGAGTTGACACAAGTGTGCACGAGCACTGCCAAGCGCCGCCGCCGACCGTACTCAGCTCTAGCGGCTTTGCGTATTCGACCACGACCCTATGTTCGAGTTGCAACCCGAGGCTCATCGTCTCGACGCGTACTGATACGTCAACGGCCATACCCAATTTACGTGGACGCGCTACGTTACCTTGCCAGCAGGGAGGTTCCTGCGACCCTGCCATGAGTGACGGATTGGCGGCCACCCAGCCGATCTCGCCTATCCGCTTCCCGAGAACCTCAGTACGGTCCCAGCCGTAAAGCGATTCCGACGAGTCGTTCCAAAATCTTATCTTGCCATCTAAATCGTATATCACCACACTTTCTGATACGCGGTTGAGCGGCTCGGCCCACGTTATCACGGTCTCCGAAGGCGTCCTCGAGTCGCTTGCTAGATGGGTATTCATCGGCTGTTTGGCCTAACTGTTATGGAGCCCCCAGATTGTCCTCCAGATCTCATTTCGTAGCGCTCACATAGAAGTGACATCATCGCATCGCTCCGAGGGCGAAACGGTCGCTGTCTTTCCGATCGAAAACTGGCGTGCAATCGTTCTTCGAGGTCACGATCGCGTTAGGCGGCAAGCCGAATTTTAGAGAGGCACCCCCCTCCGCGAGATTTGTCGCCTGCAGCCGACCTCCATGCGCCTCGATGATCGAGCGGCATATCGCTAAGCCAATCCCCACGCCGTCCCCTTTAGTCGTGTAGAAGGGATCGAAAATCCTCTCCGGATGAAGAATGCCCGAGCCATTGTCCGAGACCACTACCTCTACCCATCCGTCGGCACCGGGGTTTGTAGCAATCGATATCCTTCTGACGTCGGTACTCGCAACCTGAAGCGCTTCTGCCGCGTTGCGAACCAAGTTCATCACGACTTGCTCTATCTGGACACGGTCGGCGGAAGTTTCGGGAGCGGCCGCGTCGAGGCTTAGCTCCAGCCTTATTTGGCTCGATGTAAGTCTGTCTGCGAGAAGCTCGCAAACGTCGGCAATCACCCCGTTGACATTTACAAGCTCGCGCCGATGCTCCGTCTGGGAGAACAAAGCGCGTGTTCGACCGATTACCTCACCGGCCGCCTCCGCATCCCGAATAATCCATTCGGCGGTTTTCCGGGCCCGCTCGAAGTTCGGCGGCTCAGCGGCAAGCCAGCGTTCAAAAGCGTTCGCGTTAGAGACCATGGCTTGTAGAGGCTGATTCAGCTCGTGCGCGATGGAAACCGACAGCTCAGAAAGGCTCGCAGCTCTTGATGCGCGGGCTAGCCTTTCATCAGCTAAGCGCAGCCCTTCCTGCGCTTTCACCTCATCGTCCACATCGAGGTTGACGCCGTACCATTGCGCTAGTGCGCCATTTTTATCGTAAAAGGGCTCACTTCGATGCTCGATCCATCGGTAGACGCCATCTGATCTACGCTGTCGATAGCGCATAGCGAAAGACTCACCGGCTTCTCGGCATTGACCTAAACGTGCATATACCGCGTCGCGATCATCCGGGTGGACGATCTCCCACAGAGCATCCCCGATGCGGATTTCGGCCTCGCCTCCGGCTGGCATGGCCATCGCCCCGGTTCTGTCGCTCAGGCGTCTGTTTACATAGACCGGCTGCCCCCCAGGATCCGAGAGAACGATGCCCACCGGCACGGTATCAATGAGATGCTGCAGATAGCGTTCGCTTTCAACTAGCGCTGCCTGCGCCTTGACCTCCTCTTCAATATCGAAGGATACACCGTACCACCGGATTATCTTGCCGGTATGATCTCGCAAAGGCTCTACACGGGAGTCCACCCATCTATATTGACCGTCTCTACGACGGAGCCTGCCCTTGATGTGGAGGGGCAGACCAGACTCAAACGCCCGTTGGAATGTCTCCGCGACGGAAGCCCGGTCGTCCGGATGAATGAGGTCAACGTGCGTTTCTTTCCCGTACGGACCTTGAGAGAGCTCACCGAGCTGCTGAACACCTGCCCATTCGAGAAAGCGCTTATTGAAATAGTAGGGTAGGCCCGCGGGCGTCATAAGCCAGATCAACGAGGGAACGGTCTCGACAAGAACCTGCAACTCAGCTTCGCTCTGACGTACCGCCTCATGCGCGGTAATCTCTTCGTTGATATCCAAGAATACCGCGTACCACTGGAGGATTCCACCGTTGGCATCACGCAACGGCTGTGCCTTACCGTCGATCCAGCGGTATTCGCCGTCAGCCCTGCGCTGCCGATACTTCATTCCAAATGGCTCGCCGGCCGCGAACGATTTCGCGAGGACTGCGGCGACGCAGTGCCTGTCGTCTGGATGTACCGCATCAATGATTGTCGTGGTGAGCTTCGAGCTGTTCGTGACGTCGTCCCTCTCGGCCGAGAGGCCGAACCACGTTTGTAGCTGGTTATTGATGTAAGTGGTGTTGCCCTCAGGATCGGCACACCAAATCAACGCCGGGACAGTGTCTATCAAATACTGCAGCTTCCGCTCGCTCTCCCTAAGCGCAGCTTCTGCCCTTTTCTGATCGTCAATGTCGGCAGTCGTCCCGTGCCAACCCGTTATATTTCCTCGCTCGTCTCGTGACGCCACCGCGGAATCGCGGAACCAGCGGTACGTTCCGTCATGTTTGCGGACCCTTTGTTCGTCGATCAACGGCTCACCAGTTTTGAGACTCTGACGCCAGCGCGCTTTACATCCTTCAATATCATCGGGATGCACGAAGCGGTCCCACCAAGCATTTGGATCGCCGTCCATAATCTCCTGCATCTCCTCAGCAGAGACGCCGACGAAGTCAGTGGCGGCCGGGTTAACGAAGCGCATTCGCCCATCTGGGTAGGCGGACCAGCCCAGGCCCGGAATGTCATCAGCGCTTGGCTGGACAGTCTTATATACCTGCGCGTAAAAGCTGGTGGTCCTGAACACATGCACAAGCGTCCAGAGTCCCATAGCGCAAGAAACGTAGACCGCAAGCCTGGTTGCAACAGCGTTCGGGTCAGAGGCTGTGGGAAACAAAATCGCCGTGGCGATCATCCCGAAAACGCCTACGGCAACCAATCCTGGAAGCCATCCGAAGCATATGGTCGTGGCTGCGACCGAAATCAGCAAAGTTGCCGGCTCGCCCGAAAGCCAGGAGACCAGTATTCCGATCAGACTGATAACGGCTGCCAGCGCTCTGCGCTGCACTGATGAACTCAGCTCCATCGGCCTCACTTCCTGGATGACACGGCGCGGGTAAGCCGACGAGGGCTACTAGTTGGGTGGGCCTACAATTACACTTATGATCGATGTCACGAAACCTATGCTTTGGCGTAGGCGAAAGGTCTCTTCGAAAGAGCGGGCCTTCGGAAGCGATGACGATTAAGGAATAGATTGGCGACAGCCGTCCGCGGCCGCTCTCATTCAAGGCTAGGAATTTCCTGCTCGAACCGACTGCGGAAGTGCCTGCCATGCCCCGAACAACTGATTGAATGTGCCCACCTGCATCTTCTTCATCATGTTGCTCCGATGAAGCTTCACAGTGACTTCGCTGATGCCCAGATCGAAAGCGATCTGTTTGTTGAGCGCGCCCGTGACCACCAAGAACAGGACTTGACGCTCTCGTATGGTGAGTTTGTCGTAGAGCACCAACAGTTTTCGCGATGCCTCAGCTTCCTCGCGCCGGGCCATATCGACGGAGATGGCCTTCGAGATCGCATCCAGGAAGGTTTGATCACGGACAGGCTTTGTAAGGAAATCACTCGCCCCTGCCTTCATCGCCTCCACACTCATGGCGATATCTCCATGGGCGGTAAGGAAGATAATAGGCGTATCGTTTCCCTTTTGCGCTAATTGGTGCTGGACATCCAGCCCACTGAGACCCGGCATCCTGACATCCAGTACCAGGCATCCCGGCCTGTCCGGCAAGGCAGCATCAAGCAATTCCTTCCCGGACGCGAAAGAAATCGTGTCAATTCCCACCGAGTTGAGCAGATTGCCCATTGCTTCCCGCACGTTCGCGTCGTCGTCGACAAGTGTGACAACGGGACCGCTCAGCGCGCCAGAAACTGCAATGTCCATGTGCCACCCCCATGTGACGCCCAGCTTGACCTTGTCATCCTAGCATTTCTCGCGTTTGCAGCACAATCCCGTTGGGATGATAGCGAGATTCCATTCGACCACAAAATGCTCGAATGTCCAATTCACCCACAGAGTGGCGCGGAATCGTCAATAATTTTTGGCGAAGCCTCGTAGGCTGGTCACAACTGAATTTCGATTGCCATTCCTTTCAGCGCTGCACAGGTCTCATCAAATGCGTAAGACGTGCGCCGTGGACATCCTACTTTCAAGGTTCGCCTCGAAGCATTTAAAGCTGTTGAACGTCACCGTCCTCTTGGCGCTCGCTTCCTGGGCTGTCCCGGTTGCGGCGAAAGAAGTCCTTCGTGTCCCATTGAGTAGCGACATTGGCACCTTCGACCCCGATAACGGCTTCGAGATCGGAGCCATGAGCGCGATCGACAATGTCTATGAGGGACTGGTCGAATACGAACCTGGATCGACACGGATCACTGGCCGTTTGGCCTCCAGCTGGGATATCTCGGCGGACGCCCTCACCTACACATTCCACCTACGCACGGGGGTGAAATTTCACGACGGAACACCCTTAGACGCAGCGGCTGTAGTTACCTCGCTTGAGCGGAGACGCGATAAAGGCCTCTCTCTCAGCTACTTCCTCGCAAATGTCGCGGCAATAAAAGCCCTGGATAGTTTGACGGTTACAACTGTCCTCCGCAGGCCCCAATCGTCGTTCTTAGACACTCTGGCAAGCCCATGGGGACCGAAAATTATCAGCCCTTCGGCATTGAGAGCGCATGCCGCGGGCGACAACGCATCAAGTTGGCTGAACGTGAACGCTGTGGGGACAGGTCCTTTCATTTTGACCGAGTTCAAACCGGGCGAGCGCTACGTGTTGACTCGCAACGATCATTACTGGGGGGCCAAGCCGTTTTTCGAAGAGGTCCAACTGCCGGTGATAGCTGATATGAGCCAGCAGATACTTCAGCTTCGGCAAGGCGAAATAGACGCCGTTCCGCGGAATTTCCCCCTCGCGCAGATCGCAGGGTTGGCCGCCAATCTAGAAGTGACAACCAGTCCCAGCATGAACCAGTTCGACCTATTCGTCCGACCGGGGTCCGCGCTGGACGACAAAGAGGTTCGCGATGCCGTACGTGCTGCGGTCAACCCGGCTCTCTGGGTGGAAGCGGCTTTCGGAACTTACGCGACATGCTCAAAATCCATTTTTCCGACCATCATGCTCAGTCCAACCAGCCCCGACGTCGTCGCTACCGACCTCGAGGTGGCAAGATCCACAATTTCCCGACACGGGAAAGTCACACTGACCATCGGACTTTTCAGTGCCACATCAAACTATAGTCGGATCGCCAACCTCCTTATCGCGCAGCTGGCACGGATTGGGGTAACCGCCACGGCCTCTGTTCTTCCGCCAGGAGCGGCGTTTTCGTTGCGACAGAGCGCAAACGCGCCTGATCTTCTTCTCACCATTGCAAGTCCCGATGCCGCTCATCCCGACAACCAGGCCAACGCGTTCTACACCGAAAAGGCACCTCTAAACTTTTATGGCCGGACAGTCCCGGAAGCGGATGAGTTGATCAATGAGGCCAGCCCGATCACGGACGTTCCCGCGCGGAACGCGCTCTACGAGCAAGCCAGCCGACTTTATATAGACAGCGGCGTTGTCATTCCTCTTATTGATATGAGGGATGTTGTAGTCCACGCACGAGGGCTTAAAGACCTCGGGCTGCGCCCGGTCTTTCCTGAAGGTAACATTGACTTCGGCAGAGTTCGAAGATGAACAGTAAACGTTGATCTGGGAGCGTCCGATCCTTTCTTTGCTTTTTAAGATTAGCTGGAGCTGAGACTGTGAAGCCGCCTATTGTTACGATCAGAGGACTTTCTGTTACCTTCCGTCGACGAACAGGCACTGTTCGTGCGCTGGAGAACATAAACCTAGATGTCCGTGAAGGAGAAATACTGGCGATAATCGGCGAGAGTGGATCGGGCAAGACGACGTTGGGCCTTATGATGCAAGGCTTGATGCCACCTGGCAGCGAGCCAGTCGTCACCGGCTCCGCCAAAATATCGGGGATCGAGCTTGTCAACGCCAAGCCAAAGCTCTTGCGTTCGGTCCGACGACATCTTGTCCGGGCGATCCCTCAAGACCCGATAGCAGCGCTCGACCCGACGATGAGAATACGAAAGCAGCTCCGCGGGGCGAGCAATCATGGTGATCACGTTGCCGACGAGTGGCTCGTCAAGACGGGGCTGAGACGTTCAGACAAAATCGAAACGAGGTATCCCCACCAGCTTTCCGGAGGTCAGCGTCAGAGAGTGTTGATTGCAATGGCAGCAATGTCTCTTCCCAACGTTTTGATAGCCGACGAACCGACTACCGCTCTCGATATGGCGACCCAGGGCAAGGTCGTTACACTACTTCGCGACCTAGCAGAACGACATGGAACCGCAGTGGTCTTCATCACCCACAATTTAAAGATCGCGGCAGCGCTGGCCGATAGAATACTGGTTCTGCGCAACGGTCACGTTGTCGGAACTCACGCTTGCAAACAGTCGATTAGGGATCACAGTTCGTCTGATTTCCTTACATCACGCTATACCTTGACGTCAGGCGTCTCTCCGCGTTTCGTAGCCTCACAGAAGTCCGCCGCTCGCACTACTGATCCTCCCGAGGAGCCGTCTACCCTCAACACCAAGACGCTTGGAGACCGGGAGAATGACCATCTGCGGGTGACGGGTTCTGCGTTCCGTCCGGAACAACGGACTTCTGGAGATTCTCGCTTATCGGCAATCGACCGAGATACATTTGCACTGAAGCTGAATGACATTTCACACAGCTTTTGCCGGACCTCGTCGTTCTTCCATTCGAAACCAGCGGAAAAAATACTGTCGTCTATCAACCTGTCGATCGGAGTTGGCGAATGCGTCGCGCTGATGGGGGAGAGTGGGGCTGGCAAGACAACACTATTGCGGATCGCCGCCGGGCTGACGAGGCCAGATGCGGGCTCTGTAGAGACCTTGCATGGGGTAAGACCCCAAATCGTCTTCCAGGATGCGGTGGCCTCTTTCACACCATGGCTTACAATTGGCGAGCAAATCGGCGAGCGGCTACGGCTTCTGCAGCTGCCCGAACGAGAACGAACGGACAGGATCGTGGCTGCATTGGAGGACATCAATCTCTCATCGCAGCTTATCAACGCTTTGCCCGGAAACCTCTCCGTTGGCCAATGCCAGCGTGCCGCAGTTGCGAGGGCGTTGGTGGTCCCACCGAGTGTTTTATTATGCGACGAGCCGACAAGCGCGATGGATCAGGGGTTGGCGCGCTCTACGCTCGAGCTCCTCAACGACATGAGGCTTAGATTGAAGATCGCCATGCTATTTATAACGCACGATACCACTGCCGCGGACTTCATAGCGAACCGCACGTTTACCCTCGATCAGTCGAAACTGGTTTGTATAGATCCAGGGACGTCTATCAACAGTCCGCGCCTGCCGGTTCAGGTAATGCCTCGGCTAGAAGAGTTATGAAAAGAGCAGCTCCCCTCATCAAAGAGCTCCCGCCGCAAACACTGATACGCGCGTACCTATGGCGAGTGGGCTGGCCTTCCAAACTTGCTCTCATTGGGCTCATCTTGCTTACACTCGTAGCCGCTGTGCCGTCCTTCTTCTCACCTTTCGATCCGCAGGTCCCGGTTTCGACGGCCTTCTTGCCACCTTCCGCCACCCATTGGTTCGGCACGGATGATATCGGCCGCGATTTGTTTTCCCGTGTCGCTCTCGGCGTTCATTACACTTGGCTGCCTGGTCTTGGGGTGATTTTGGCCAGCCTGGCAACCGGTGCGACTATCGGACTGATCGCGGGTAGCGCAGGCGGTGTACTCGATTTCGCCCTACAGCGTGTGACCGACCTTTTCCTGGTAATGCCTACCACACTCCTTGCCTTGGCCGTAGCCGCAGCCCTCGGTCCAGGGATTTGGAACGTCGCCATCGCTTTGTTGCTCGCGTGGTGGCCATGGTACGCTATAATCGCGCGCGACGAGGTTCGTCGCATCCGGGTCAGACCCCATTTCCAGGCTGCGATGGCTTCTCAAGCGAGTCCGGCGAGGCTCGTCTTAAAGTACTCGCTTCCGGGCGTAGTGCCTTCATTGATCGTTGCTGCGGCCTTGGATGTTTCAAACGTTATCATGGCTTTTGCGTTGATGTCTTTTCTTGGACTCGGTGAGCCTGAACCCGCTCCAGAGCTTGGCGCGCTTACAGCCCGCTCTCTAGACAGCCTTACGGCTTTCTGGTGGTTGCCGCTCATGCCAGCCGCGGTCGTTTTTCTGATTTGCCTGCTAGCTAACCTCGCTGGAGACGGCCTACGAGCCGCGCTGGAGGGGCGCTAATGGCAAAAATATCACTCATTTTCAGACGTCTCGCTGCCATGGCGTCCGTTTTGCTTTGTATGAGCTTTATCGTTTTCTGCATTCAAAGCTTTATCCCCGCCGATCCCGCGCGCGCCATCGTTGGCCCCACCGCGCCTATCGACATCGTGAATAGAACTCGCGACCAGCTTGGGCTCAACGATTCAATCTGGGTGCAATACAGCCGCTTCGTAACGAGACTCGTTAACGGTGAGCTTGGTACATCTGTCCGCACTCGCCAACCGGTAACGGCCGACGTGAGGAAATTCCTACCCGCAACAGCAGAATTGTCATTGGCGGCGGTCTCGTTTGGATTATGCCTGGCAATTGCGATAGCGATTTTCCATGCCGCGGTCCCGAAGTTAAACGCATTGAGATACGTTCTGGTCGGCATTGGTTCAGTTCCAATTTACCTGTCCGCGTTGTTGATGGTCTACGTTTTTGCCTTCCGCTTATCGTGGTTCCCGGGAAGCGGGCGCGTTGAAGGGAGTGAATTGAATGGACCAACGGGAATGAAGGTGATTGACGGCCTTCTCTCAGGAAGGCCAGAGCTGAGCTGGAACGCTTTTTCTCATTTGATCTTGCCCGCGATCGCCTTGGGTCTCCCGGTAGCTGCAGCGGTAGGACAGACATTGAGCAGTTCTTTGCACGACGTCCTTCGCCAACAACACGCTCAAGCCGCGCGAGGTCGAGGACTATCAGAACTCAGCGTAATCCTACGACACGGGTTGCGCAATTCTGCGTCCGCTCCGCTAGCTATGACTGGACTTCAGGTGAGACTGCTGTTCGGAAACCTGCTGATTGTCGAACGGGTTTTTGGCTGGCCGGGACTTGGTTCGTATATGGTGCAATCCTTCGCCAGCGCGGATCTCCCAGCAATACTAGGAGTATCACTATTGCTGGGCGCTTTTTACATCGCCGTGGGCGCGGTTGTGGAATTGCTCCAGGCGCTCGCCGATCCAAGGATATCCCTCTAAGGTCACTTGGCGACCTATCCTCCAGAATAGGTTCACTATCCCATTCAATAGCCTGACGATACCTTTAGTAACTGGATTTCCCGTGGGCGTCAGGCATTCATTAGGACAATCAGAACCTATCTCATCTCGGCGCACCCATGGACGACATCAGACAAAGTCATGTGCTACTCCCACGGAAAACGGCCCGGGATACGGTGCCCGCGCGACAATTGGGCGTCCTAAGCCAGCCGAAACGAAAGGGCCTGTGCGATTGGCAGTACAAAAGAGTGAGCGACTATGTCGATGAACGTATGGACCGGCCAGTCCGTATCGATGACCTCGCTGCTCAAGCGAACCTTAGCACAAGCCATTTCACGCGTGCGTTCTCGATTCGTATTGGAATGTCGCCGTACTCTTTCATAACGAGACGCCGGTTGGAGAGAGCACAGATTTTGATCCTGAACTCTCAAGCGCAACTCGCGGAGATCGCTTCGCAGTGCGGTCTATCAGATCAAGCCCACTTGAACCGACTGTTTCGAAAGTTCGTTGGCACGACCCCCGCCCGTTGGAGGCGGGCACGTCTCGGCGAATTAAGCCATCTTCGAAGCTGAGGCACGTGCGCCTCAGTCGACCGATCATGGGGATTGTCGAGATCGGGGAGAGCTACACACGTTCGGCCGCCGCTCGCGTTACATGCGGCTGTCTGCGGGGCGCTGCACCTGACCCTGCGCTTGGCTAGCAAGCCTTCAAGCTGCTACGATCTCGTTTGCCATATGCACCTGGTCGAACTTTCGAACGACTTCCACGACCGAACGTGCCTTCATCTTTTTCATCATTCTCCCGCGATGCAACTTCACCATTATCTCACTGATGCTCATCTCAAAGGCGATCTGCTTGTTGAGCAGCCCCTGAGATACATACATCAGGACCTCGGTTTCGCGGGGGGTCAATTGATCCGCGCAGGCGCGCGCCTCCTGGACCTGCACCATTTTAGCTCTGCGCTCCGCGTCTTTTTCAAAAGCGGAGTTGGTGATCGAGACTACAGTCTGGGAATTGAAAGGCTTCAGAAGAAAATCAAAAGCGCCGGCCTTCATAGCGGTCACGCTGATAGGAACACTAGCGTTGCCGGTCATGAACACGATCGGAAGCGGATTGCCAATTGCAGAGAGACTACTCTGCAGTTCCAAACCCGTCATCCCAGGCATCTGCACGTCCAACAGAATGCATCCAGGCTTTGTCAAATTCGAGCTGGCCAGAAAGTCGGTGGCGCTATCAAAAACAGCGGCCTTGATCTCCATCGACTCGAAGAGGTTAAGGAGAGACAGCCGGAGGTTTTGTTCATCGTCGATGATGAAAACTGTCGGTTCATCTATGCGGTTGTCATGATCGGACATTGTTTCCTCACGATCCAGATAATTGCGCAAAGTCTCGTATTCTCCCCTCTTTACGAGGTCTCAGGGAGAGTCGGAGCAGAGGCTGAGTAAACGCGCTTCGGGACATGGCCACCTGCGTCAGCCTGTAGAGTTCGATTCTCTTCCTATGCGAAAACCGAGAGAGGCTCTCACCAGTGAAAGCGTGCATCGACAAAGCGAATGAATTCGCGCCGGTGTAAAGGGCTGTCGGGGCTGGGTTGGATGAACGACCTCTTAGCCCGGCAACCTGTTTTCCCCCACTGCTGAAGCTTTTCTCGACAGCTTCTGATCCGTCCATAACAATGCTCGCCGGTTGATCCGAATTAGTGCATCCGCATGTTCGAACTCTGCCGGCTAGAATAAATGCGATTTGAAATAAGAATTTGCCAGCCCCGCCACGATAGCCATCGGAAGGGCATCTATCCACTTGGCTCGCGGAATTGGTCTACCTATCCCAATGTATAGGTTTTCGACTATGCGGCCTCTGTAAAAGCGATTTCGCGGGAGCGACCCTCTCGAGCCGCTCCTGCACAACGATCATCGAAGGGGCTTATCGAGGTGACCGACGGACACCTTCAGTGTTGAGGAGAAGCCACTCTTGTACTCGTCCTCGCTCACCCTACCCTGCCCATTCTTGTCGATCTGGCTCCAATGGTTCTGCACATCTTCAAGCTTGGGTACGTAGCCATCGGCCCGCGCCTTCATGTTGTTTTCAACGAATTCGCTCTGATCCACGAAACCGTCGTTGTTAGTATCGTTTCTGTCGAAGCTGCTTTGCGCAAGCCGCGCTTGGAAGGCTGCAGCGATCGATTCATCCGAGCCGCCACCACCGACATTTCTGATCGATGGCGCAGCCTGTGATAGCCCGCTTGTGGAAACCGAATCCGGTTTAGCCCGCGGTTGAAAAAGATTGTAAATGGAATCGGCACTAGACCCAACGCGCATATCTCAGCCCTTGTGAAAAATTAGAAAGCACACGCAAAAGATGCGCCCCCAACCTTGCGCGAGACTTTTGGCGATGACGGTCAACCTACCTCCTGGAGGCGGCTTAGATTTCTGGTGGCGAGGGCACACCCTCGTATATCTAGCGGGCAACCTGATCGGGCTTACTATCGGAAACACCAGTATTCACAGCGCTTCGGATAGACCCGAGACATGATTAGGAGCTTCTAATGCAGGAACGATTCGATATCGCTCTTGAAGAGCCGCTTGCCTTCAAGACCATTTACGGACTCCAGCTCTACGTCCAGAACTCCGGCTTGGACAAACGATACGTGTATCTCCTCGAAATTCGGTCGTCGCAAATCAATGGTTGTGCGTATTGCGTTGATAGTCACACCAAGGAAGCACGAAAGGCCGGCTTCTCCGAGCAGTGGATTTCGCTGATTGCTGTCTGGAAGGAATCACCAATTTTCGATCCCAAAGAACGAGCCGTCTTAAACTGGGCAGAGAGTGTCACGCGGGTTTCGGACACCGGAATACCTGATCAGGACTACGACTTGCTCAGAGAGTATTTCAGCCTCCAAGAGATAGCGCAGCTAACCGTAGCGGTGAGCACGATCAATGTATGGAACCGCATGGCACTCGCTTTGCGGCTCCAGCATCTGGTAGACCCCGTGCCCACGTAGGGGTGAACTCTCGTCGCGCGCGCTGCCGTATTGAGAATCATGAAGGCAAACCACCTCCGGAAGGGGCGTTCAAGCCGCGGGCACACTGTTCGGACCACCAGTCGGTCGTCGCGCCCCTCGAGGTGGAAGGAGTTCGCGGCCTCTTCTACCCTTTCAGCGTTCCCCTTCCGCCCGACGAGGATCTTCGCTATCGCCGCTACGTAGGGTGAAGGATATTTTTGCTCCGCCACCGGTGTTCTCAGCCCACAATCGTCCGTTATGGGAGTATAAGACCGACCGACAAATCGAAAGCCCCATCCCCATCCCGTCAGCTTTGGTGGTGAAGAACGGATTGAATATACGGTCGACGTCCGCAATTCCAGGGCCAGTGTCCTCAACTTCGACCGTCACACCGTCAGACGTAGACAGGGTCCGGACGGTGATGCTTTTCGAGTGCGAAGCGATCTCCGACATCGCTTCTACGGCATTGCGAAACAGATTCACCAGGACCTGTTGTATATGAACGCCGTCAACAACGACGACAGGCAAGTCTGGGAAGAGATCCTGTTCCACGGCGACGCCAGCGGCGGTGAGCTCTTCATTCAAAATATCGCAGACCGCAACGACGATCTTATTAAGATCCTCTGGATGGCGCTCGTACGCTCTGTTCTGGAAAAGCGCTCTCACTCGCTTCACGACATCGGAGGCGATGTTCGCGTCGCGTAGTACGCTCTCGGCACTCATACGGGCGCGCTCAAGGTTCGGAGGAGACATCTCCATCCACCGTCGGCCGGCATCGGCGCTAGCGACAACCGAGGCCAGAGGCTGGCTGACTTCGTGCGCGATCGAAGCGGAAAGCTCAGCCATGGCAGCATATTGCGCCGCTCTTGCCAGTTTCTCTTGCGCTAGCCTAAGCGACTCTTGTCCCCGCAGCTCCTCGTCGATGTCGAGTTCGAGCCCGTACCACTGCGTGATCTCACCGGTCTTGGCGCGAAGCGCCTCCATTCGTCCTTCCATCCAGCGCCAAACGCCATCGGCACGGCGTTGGCGAAATCGCATGATCCAGGGTTCGCCGCTGATGAAGCTTGCTCTCATCGATCTTTCTACTGCTGTCTGATCGTCCGGATGGATGATCATCCTAATGGCTGTCGAGAGAAGTGTCTTTCGCGACGACAAGATGTCCCGCGGCCCAACTCCGCTCCAGTTCTCCAATCTTCTGTTATAATATGTCGGCTCACCCTCCGGGTTACACATCCAAACAAGCCCTGGCAGTGCATCCACAGCCAAGCGGACTCTAGCCTCGCGCTCTCGAAGTGCTTCATGAGCCAGAACTTCCTCATCGATGTCCTGGCATACACCGTACCACTGGACAATGATTCCGTCGGCGTCACGAAGCGCGTTCGCTTGGCCGCTTATCCATCCGTATCGGCCGTCGGCGCGCAGTTGCCGATACTTGAGCTTGAACGGCGTTCCTGTGAGGAACGAGTGCTGGAGGGCGGCGTTGACGTTCTCGGCATCGTCCGGGTGGATCGCCTTAGCGATCGCTTGAGAGAGAACCGATTTGTCCGCGTTGGCGAGATCGTCGATCGCTATTCCGGTCTGCTCTGCTAGGGCACGATTTATGTGGGTTGGCTCCCCATTCGCGGCGGCCGCCCATAGGGGAGAGGGCACGGCGTCGATGAGCTTCGCGAGTCGGCTTTCTTTCGCTAGGGATTCCTCCATTGCGGTCATCGCCTCGTGGATGTCGATCGAGATGCCCAGCCAATAGATAACCTTGCCGTTGTCATCCCGCTGCGGTCGAGCCTGCGATCTGAGCCAACGAAACGTGCCATCGACCGCCCGAATCCGGTGCGTGACCTCCAAGTCCCGCTCGGTCCTCACAGCCGTAAGCCAAGCTGAGCTCAGTCTCTCGTACTCCTCGGCTTCAACCGTGGCCTTCCAGTTGAAATCGCCATTTTCGTCGCGCCGAACCTGCTCCTCAGTGGGCATCCCAGTAAGGGCAACGAGAGCCTTCGAGTGGTACAGAAAGTCCCCATTAGGCAGTCCAATCCACCCTAGTCCAGGCAATAATTCCGCCAGGTCGATCAGCCGACTTTTGAAGTCGGGGTGCATGTCAGAGATATCTTCCACTTGGGCCCCCAAGGGTAAGTTGGTCATCTAGAATGTTTGATAGCAAAACGCCGGGGCAAGTTAACCCCCAGTATCCCAGAATTTCCCGTACAGGACTTACGGGCGACTACATTTTCGCAGCGACCCATCAGGCGAAATACGTTCGTATAGCTATCTGAAGGCAACCGAAAAGGTAGGATTTGGAGCGTAGTTACCCCTGAAAGGCCGACCCTTGAAGCGCGATCGAATGCTGCCCAACCATCCACCATTGAGAACACCTGTTCTGCCCCTATTCTGCATCGCGTCGATGATGATAACTATCGTCCTTTACCTGATCGGCGCGGAGTTGTTTGCGACCCCGGTACAATCAACTCGAGTCTTCGTCCCCTACGCATCAACGTCAGTCGCTGCGGAATTCGATGGCGTGGACAAAAAAGGCACTCTCGAGCGAACGAAGCTCGCACACCAGCGGCGAGCTGCACGCAATTTGGCCTTGGCGACGCGCTGAGGTAGGACGCCTCAAAAGGGTAACAGTTCGCGAGAACAACGGAAGTGGAAGGGCACCCAGACTAGAGCGGATACCCTTCCGGCCGATTCAATTTGAGTTGGCAGCGTCCTCGATTATTTTTGCTACCTTTTCAGGATGTGAAACCATGACAACATGGGACGCGCCCTGGACCACAACGGTCTCTTTGGACTTAGCGCGTTCCGCCATCCAGCCAAGCGCTTTCGGAGGGATGTTTTTGTCAGCGCTGCCATAGACAAACCACGAAGGAATGTCCTTCCAAGCCTCATGACTTGCGGGCTCGTTCAGAGCCGCTTCAGTCACAGGGCGTTGAGCGGCCGCCATGAGGGCGGCTTCCTTCGCTGGGACATCAGCCGCGAACTGTTCGTGGAATTTATCCTGCTGGATATAAAGATCCTTCGTACCGGACTCGAGAGATACGGGAACTCCGAGGGTCGGGGCAAGTGTGCTACCCGGAAATTTGCCCGAAAGCGCCGCTGCGCTTTCGCCCTTCTCGGGAGCAAAGGCGGACACAAAAACCAAAGCCTTCACGTTCCCTTTGGGAGACGCCGCGTCCGAGATGACGTGTCCGCCATAGGAATGGCCAACCAAAACGACCGGCTGATCCAGGCCCGCGACGATCCGACGAACGTAGTCACCGTCGCTTTTGACGCCCCGAAGCGGATTGGCAACAGCGATGACCGGATATCCATCTTTTTTGAGTTTGGCTATTACGCCGTTCCAACTCGATCCGTCTGCGAAAGCACCGTGGACAAGGACCACAGTCGGCTTGACGTCGGCACCCGAAGAGCGGGGGCAGCCACCAGCACAGCCGCTCCAAGGGCGAAGAGGATTTTGACAGTCGTTTTCATGAACACTCCTCAAATTGTTGCGCGCGCACTTCGCTCGTGCACAGTCATTCTTGTGGGCGTTTAAACAGTATCGATACTCTAACTGTTCGCGAAGACGGACCGTGCTAGGGGCGGAGCCCAAGCTTCGCCATCCAACGCGGATCGTCTTCATAAAATTTAACGCGTAGAGCGCGCCCGATCAGGTATACCTTGGTGCATGACAACCGGTCCGGCACACTCAGGACTGCGCTCGATCCTCCAGCCAGTGGTCGAAAGTGATGCCACCGAGCACTGCTCCGCTGGTCGGGATCATCTCATCCTCCCTGAGCAGCGATCCGAAATAGAGTGCATCGGGATCGGCTACAACAACTCTCGCGTCACCTTTCGCTCTAAGGTATTTTTCGACCATGTCGCTCATCCGAGCCTTCTGCGGGCCCGCTATTTCGATCGCGGAGTTCAAAGCCCGTCCCGTAGCTACCTCACATAATTTTTCGACTACATCGTCGGCGGCAATTAACTGCACCGCGCCAGTAGAGACGTGCGTTACCCCATCGACGTCACCAAGATCAGCTACCGCTCCAAGAAATTCCATGAACTGGGTCGCTCGTACCACGGTGTATCGGTCCGCGGATTTTCGGATGAGTTCCTCCTGCTGCATCTTAGCTTTGAAATAGGCGTTTCCTTGCAAATTTTCCGTGCCCACAATTGACAGCACGACGTGGTGTTTGACCCGGGCGATCTTCTCGGCGGCGAGAAGGTTGGTGGTCGATATGCGAAAGAAATCCATGACAGCATGCTCGTCATAGGACGGCGAATTGGAGACATCAATAACGACGTCAGTCCCTTCCATCGCGCGCTGGAGCCCTTTGCCAGTTATGCTGTTGACGCCAGTACTAGGAGAACACGCCAGGGCTTCATGTCCATGTCCCATGAGTCTGGCGGCCACTCGGGAACCTATAAACCCCGTCCCACCGATCACTAGTATCCTCATCGCGTCCTCCTGTAACAGATATTTCGCTCGAACGAGCGAACGCTATCATAGATGGTCAGGGAGGCTGGACTTAGCTAAACCATGATATACCCTGGCGGGTACCACCGATCACAGATCGCTCGAGGGCACGCGCTGAGAATCTCGACAAACGGCCGGCAATCGCTCGCGTTACTGAAGTGACGCGAAAAACCGGGCGGCCGTATCGATCTCCTCAACGGTCATAGCGCGGGCTATGTTGCGCATTTGCTGACTTGTGTCGTTTTTGCGCGTTCCGCTTCGGAAATTCATCAACTGGCTCTTGATATACACTGCGGACTGTCCGCCCAGCCATGGGCTCCCAAGTTTGTTTTCTATGTCCCCGTGACAGGAGCCACAAGGCGCGATCCCTCGCATCGGCGCACCTGAAGCTACGATAGCGGGCGCGACTTGGCTGCGCGTCGAGGAGCTCCCGGGCAGACGAGGAAGGTACGCGTAGTAAGCAGCCAAGTCTCTCATATCCTGCTCGGACATGTTCAACGCGAATGGCGTCATCACGGCGTTCGATCGCGCGCCGCTCTTGAAATCGTGGAGCTGCTTATAGATTGCAGCGGCGTATTGCCCGGCGAGATTGGGCGAGTCCGCACGACTTATACCAGTGGGTCCGTGGCAGATGGCGCATTGTTGCGCCAGCGTTGCGCCGCGTCCAACCGAGGTAGCGGCAGCATTATGTTCGACGACAGATCCCACGTCAGCTGTTGATACGGTGAAAGAGGGGGTTATCGGCATGTCGGAACGGCTGGTTGGAAAGCCCGCCGCATTGCAAATGGACTCCCAAATTCCCGCGAGCCGGCTGTCCGGCTCCGCGTACGGCAACACGACGAAGCCCATGATGGCAGAGAACAGAAATATCGCCAGCGTCACGCCAACACTGGTTGAAAACCACCGATTGGCAAAACTGAATAGCTTCTCTTCTGACATCATTGCCCTCCCACATAAACAGCTGGGACGGAGGTATCATCCCGTACAGCTAGCTGAATGATCGGGAAACCGTAGTTGGTCAGCGTCAGACCGATCATCAGTGCGATCCAGAGCCCATGGCTGTTCAGCGCGACCGGGACCCGAGCAGGAGGATGCACAGCGACGCTGAACCGATATTCGCCAACATTTCCTAACGGCGCGCGGTGCCCCTTGATCAAGACCACAAAAAACAGAAGTGCCGAGATCACGAGAATGAATCCGCCGAAGGCAGACATCACGACCGGCATCGCCTCATCCGCGATCATCGGGTTGGTGTAATCATAGAAAGCCATTCGCCGCGGCATCCCTAGAATGCCGACATAGTGCCACGGGAACGTGGTCACTATCATGCCGATGAACCAGAGCCAAAGCTGAGTTCGCATCAGCGAGAGCGACACGAGCGGGCGACCTGTCAAATGAGGCCATACGTCATAAGCTATCACGAAGTACATGATCACGATCGCGCCGCCGAATATCAGATGGAAGTGCCCGGTGATCCACTGTGTATTGTGGATCGCCGCATCCAACTGATAGCTCATGTTTATCAGTCCGCCGGCCCCGCCGAATCCCAGCATGACGAAGGAGAAGGTAACGGCCAGCATCGTCGGGTTTGACCACGGCAGAGCGGTAAGCCAACCGAAGGGACCACGTCCTCCCCGCAGTCGCGCCGCAATCTCCACCGAAGCGCAAATCGTGAAGACAGTAAGTAGCGTCGGTAAAGCGACGATCGCCGTGAAAGCGGAGTGAACGAACTTAAATCCAGCGCCGACCTGCGGGTCAGCGAATGTGTGATGGATCCCAATCGGCATGGCGACAACGAGGAACAGCACAAACGAGATGCGCGCCATCGAGTCACTGTAAAGCCTTCCGCCGATGGCCCTCGGGACAATAGTGTAATACGCAATGTAAGTAGGAACGAGCCAGAAGTAGACGATCGCGTGCAGCGTCCAAGAGAAAAATATGCGAGCAAGTCCGGCATCGATCGTCGAGCGCAGGCCAACTGACACCGGTATGATCTGCAAAACCAGTTCCAGAGCCGCCCCTACCGCGGTCCAACCCCAAAGATAGGAACCTGCGACGTTTGCGTACATTGCCAAAGGCACGGGCGCGCCTGGATTTGCGCGCTTCCAGGCAAGCAGATTGATGGCCATCAAAGCCACCCAGATCCAGGAACCGACAACGACGAGCACAACTCCGATGTAGTAGAACGGATTGCCGACCATTGGCGGATAAAACGTATAAAGAACCGACGCCAACCCCAGAGAGACCGGGATCATGGCCGTTATCGACCCGATGACGATTAACGCCAGGCCAGCCCATGCCCACCGACGGCCAATGAGATCCTGCTTGAGGGCGCTCTCGGTGATGGCATAGCCGAATGCCATCGCGATCAATGTCGGGAAAACGTAACCCATCACCGTGCCGTGCGCAGTGACAGAACGGTAGTACCACTCTGGATTCCCTATCCAGGACGACAGCGGACTTCTGACAAACATTTGCCAAGCACCGAGAAGAAGTGCCAGTCCAAACACTCCGAAGGCCAGCCAGAAATGCGCGAGGATCAGTTTTCGGCTATTCAACACAGCTGAGTCTCCGTTTATCAGCAGCCAGTGCCGTGAATTCCGCTTGCTCGATTACTTTGACCTTGGCCCACATGCCCTCGTGTCCGACGCTGCAGAATTCCTGGCATGGCATCAAGTATTCGCCGACGCGGTTGAAGCGCGCCGGGAGCTCCGAGACATATCCGGGCACCAACATCGTGTTGATGTTAGTCTGGCGGATCAGAATACCGTGTACGACGTCCGCGCTCGTTCCCCGTATGACGACCTTCGTGTCCTTGGGTACAAGAATACAGGCGGGTGTGAAGGAATATTGCTGGCCGACCACGCGCACCGTCACCGACCCATCCGGCTCCAACGCGCTTCCAAGGTTGGACTCCACGAACTCTCCGGACATGTGCAATTTGACGGGGTCGATAGTTTCCACACGCGATTGAGGCATCGTTGCCTGGTGGACACCTGCATAAGCCGCCATCCCGGTGAGGAAGGCGATAACTAGCACGGAGATCACTGCCCACCGCCGCTCGATGCGCTCCGCGACAGCCGCGCTTGTAGAATGAAGTTTCGAATTCATCAGACGCCGCTCCGCGGAATAAAAACAAGCAGATAGAACAGAAGCCACATCGCCATTACGACCGCGGTGGCGATCCCGGCGACCACAATTGCCCCATGCGGGCCGCTTGCCACTATTTCGTCTACTCGAGCATCGTCTTCGCTCGTTTCATCTGGAGGCGCGTTGGTATTGATCATGACGACCTCACTGAAGGGTGGCGGAGCGCAACTTGTTTGCCTCCGATGCGCTGACAGGCTTTCCGGTGTTCCCCCACGCCGTCCGGATGTAGCTGACTACCGCCGCCACCTCGTCATCGGATAACGTCACCGAGAAAGGCGGCATGCCGTGCGGCATCGGATTACCGAACGTGCCGGGTGGATATCCTCCATTCAACACCATGCGTATGGCATTGACAGCTGAGTCCATCTGGATCGATTGATTGCCTGCAAGTATCGGATAATGTGGCGGTCGGCCCTCGCCGTTGATGCCGTGGCAGCTTGAACAGTGCTTGTCGTAGACGGACTTGCCGAGGCTCACGAGAAGGCTGTTTTCGGCGTCAGGTAGACGTGAGACCACGGGGTCGGGCTCGTCCTGCGCTATACCCTTCAGATACACCGCCATTGCTCTGGTATCTTCGTCTGTCAGATATTGGAGGCTGTTGTAGACGACATCCGCCATGGGGCCATATACAGCCCCCCGATCCGAGATGCCTTTCTGAAGCAGATCCGATATCTCTTTAATGGTCCAGTCGCCCAGGCCGGCTTCCTTGTTGGACGTCAGCGACGGCGCGTACCAATCCTGCATCGGGATCAGCCCGCCTTGAAAAGCCTGCGACTCAGAATTTCCGCCCAAGGCATTGATTGGCGTGTGGCACATTCCGCAATGCCCAAGGCCCTCCACGAGATACGCTCCTCTGTTCCACTCTTCGGACTTCGAGGCATCGGGCTTGAATTGGCCTTCACTGAAGAAGAGCGTCCGCCAGCCTAAAATGAGGGAACGGTTGTTATACGGGAACTGAAGCTCGTGCGGTGTATTCTTCCGAGCGACAGGTTCGATTGATCGCAGGTAGGCGAAAATGGCGTCACTGTCTTCCCTCGTCACTTTGGTATACGACGCGAATGGCATTGCGGGATAGATAAGTCCGCCGTCCGGAAATCTTCCTTCATGGAGGGTCTTGTAGAAACCGTCGGCTGTCCATTTTCCTATCCCGGTCTCGGGATCGGGCGTGATGTTCGACGTGAAGATGGTGCCGAACGGAGTCGGCATCGCCCGCCCTCCCGCGAACACTTTTCCTTCGGGCGCGGTATGGCACGCGATGCAGTCCCCGGCCCTGGCAAGATACTCGCCTCGTGCCACTGTCGCGTCGGTCGCGGCAGACGACTGCTGGGCACCAGCGCTTGATGAAAACAGGCTGATCGCACCAACTACAGCGATGATCGAGATATGAAATGTTGTCTTGAGGGTGATCATTTCAGGCCCTCCGGCTGGCTTCCGCATGTCAGAGGAAGCGAATAGCTGCCAACGGGAGCCGGATTTCGGTTCGGTGGCGCTTTTTGCCCTGAAAGCCACGCCGCGACAGCAGTCACGTCCTCTTCCGTCAAATGACCTGCCACGACCTGCATGCAGTCAGGCTGAATGGAGGTCCGGGTTCCGTAACGCCAACCTCCCAACTGAGCGCTTATGTACGCCGCTCTAAGGCCGAGAAGCCCGGGTATTGCCGGCTCTTGACCCGTCAGTTCAACTCCATGGCAACTGGAGCAAGCGGGAATGCCTTGATCTGGATCACCCTCTGTCACGAGGGCCTCGCCGCGCGCCATCACCGCAGAGCTGGCTTCTGGAGGAGAGAACTCGGGCAACGGCGGCCGCTGCGCGGCAAAGTATTCCGCCATCTGTTTGAGATAGGCGTCAGGCAGAAATTGCAGGAGGTAGTTCATCGGTGGATATTTTCGACGCCCGGCCTTAAAAGCCGTGAGCTGATTGAATATGTAGCCAGCGGGCTTACCCGCCAGTCTCGGAAAGTATGGATCGTTCGTGCCCCGGCCTTGCAGCCCGTGACACGGCGTGCAGGCTTGGACCCGCTCCTCCATTTGAGAAATCACATCATCTCCCGCCGCCACGGCAGATACGCCGAGACAGAGATAAACGAAGAGAAACTTCCTAAATATCGGTCGCACTGAAATAGCTCCCCTGTGCCGCTCAAAACTGGCCAAAGGCTTGGAAGTCAATCGGACCATTTAGCCACTTCAACGTTTTGCCGGAGCATTTCCACGCATACGAACGTATACTGTCTTCACTCCTCGCACGGTCGTACAGTGCAGAGTCGGATAGTGTCCGCAGCATGTTCCCTCGAGCCGGAGCGTTGCCACGCGGGGCACCTCCGCAGGACCGGAGAGAGGCCGTCAAATGGCCACTGCATAAGCTCCGAGTAGCTCCTCTCGCACATACTTTTGTATACTTATTACCCGTGCGGCGACTGGATATGGTCTTCGTATTGCCTCCCTTCCCCCGGAGCGCAAGCAGTGGCTTCCCCTCCGCCACTGGCTTTCTGGGTCCGCCACCCAGGGCAGCGGACCTCGTCCGCCATCTGGCCGTCTCCACCGCCACGGAGACGGCCATTCTTTTGCGATCCAGGATCGAGATAGCGGCCGCCTCCTCGGTGATCGCGGCAGGACCTGAAACTAAATCACGGTGACGGCTGCGGCAGAATGCCCACTCGCCACAAAGACATGCTGGGAATATAGGTGCATTGAAAATACATCTTTAGGAAAGAACGATGAGATTAGCCCGGATATTGAACCTGTTGAGGTTGCCTCATGTCTGGAAGAAGGCGGTCAAACCCACTGGGAACGCGCTAGCGGGAGAATATATTGATCACGACCAATACGAGATGTTGATCGCCGCGGCAGCACATCATTTCGGCGAAGGCAACGTCATGGTCGCGGTAGCATTAGACCGAGTTCGAGTTGCCCGGCCTAGATCCTAATCGCTTTTGAGGCAGCCCAATGCCATTCATGCCTCTCGATCCGTCGATCTACATTGATGGCGACGTAATTGCCGACTTGGTAGACGAGCTATCGTACCGTCTGAGAATGAGCAGAACGCTTCGCCCGGTTCTCGACAAGCTGGTAGGAAACCAGTGGCATGAGTTCGAGATCGGCTTCGAGAAATTTTGGAGATCTGTGGTTCTGCAGACCGGCGACCATGCACAATACGTGGCAACGGTTTCGGTCCATTTCGCTGAACTAACTCCGGAGGACGTCAGCGCAATATCTGATGTCTTTCTTGAGGCCAGTCTGAGATCGGTACCACTGCATACCGCTGCCCGCTTCGCGGAAATAAGCGAGATAGCCCTTTCGGCCCTAAATTCCGCGCTCAGGTTAGATGATCGGGAGCGGTCTGACCGACTTCTCGAGGTTTCTGAGAGCCTGATGACAGGAAGCGTCCTCGGCTAGGATATCCACACTCTGGAAAGCAGGAACACCAATGAGCCAAGAAAAATCGGGCTTCAACGCAGTGCCGGGCGCTGATCTAGATTTGCTAAAGATGCCAGCGCATTGGCTTCTGGCACGGATGGGAAAGACCGTTCTTCGACCTGGCGGGCTGCGGCTGACCCGAAAGCTGCTCGAACTCCTCGACATTAACAGCACCGACGAAGTCGCGGAATTCGCTCCCGGACTCGGACGCACCGCTCGGCTGATTTTGGACAGGGGCCCCGAATCATACATTGGAATCGAACGCGATATAGCGGCCAAGGACTGGTCAGAACGCCACCTTCCTAGTCGTTTCGGCGCTTCCGTCGCGCTAGGCAGCGCCGAAAATACAGGGCTTCCGGGTGAGTCTCGCTCTGTTGTCATAGGCGAGGCCATGATGACCATGAACCCTCACGTTAAAAAGCGGCAAATCATCGGCGAGGCATTCCGCCTGCTGAAGCCTGCGGGCAGGTTCGGCATCCACGAGCTTTGCCTGGGTCGGGACAATCATTCGCACGAGATTGAAAGAGACCTCCAGAATGTGCTGAAGGTCGGCGCTCGGCCACTTTCGCAAGCGGAGTGGTCGGGCTTGCTGACGGCCGCCGGCTTTAGGGTAAGGCATATCGCTATTGCTCCAATGGACTTGCTTCGTCCGGCACGGGTGATCGAAGACGAAGGATGGATAGGCGGCATTAGAATAGCGAGAAACGTCATCTGCAACCCGATCGCCCGAAGACGCATCTTAGGAATTGCACGTACCCTTGAACGGCATCGGTCGGAACTGAATGCCATAGCCATTGTCGCGGAGAAATGATCGCGCTAGTCGCGCAAGCAGATGCGCATTGGTTGCGGCGTCGGATGCCCGCGGACCGTGAGGAGCTCGTTTTGATCGATCAGCTCGCGGATACGACGATCAACGCGCTAGCTCGACACCCAGGGCAAGACCTCGAGCTTTTCCGGCAACACATAGCCGTACAAGGTGCACGTGGGTGTACATTGCCGCCGAGCCCTCCCGGCGGTAGGACAACATCTTGATTGTAGTCTTCGGCGCAAGCGCCAGGACGGATGGAGGTTGAAATGCAGGCTGCTGTGTCGGAGCAGAAGTTAAATTGGATCAACAAGCGAGCCTATTTTCTGTGGGAAGAGGCAGGCCGTCCGGAGGGTAAGAGCCAAGAGCATTGGATCCAAGCTTGCGCGGAACGTGGTCTGATGGAGCTCACGATGGCATCTCCCGACGGCATTGAAGTCCTCAAAAGGCTGCGGGGGCTTGCGCAGTAATCCCAGGCTAGAGATGCGTCGTTGTCAGAATGTCTTATCGAAATAAGGCATTCCGAAATCGCCACGCCCCCACTGCGCGGTTTTCCGATCTCTTCAATCGACGAGCTTCTGTTCCTGCCAGTAGCAGGCAGTCACTAGGTAAACGTCAGCATGCCTTCAGTTTGCGTGAACGATCCCAATTTCTCCAGGACGCGCTGGTCATCTTAAACCCTCGTTTGAAATTCCATTCAGTAAAGAGGCGATTATCGCGCGTGTGTCGGAGGTCCATCATAGCTCCGTCGAGCGGCATTCCAAACGTACCTGTCGGTGCAAAAACTGGAGACAGCGATGGCTAACATATCTCATACAGACGGCATTGGACGTCCAATCTCATGGGTCGGTCCTTACTTTCTTCTAGCCGGCGCAATGACGATCGTTCTCACCGATGCCATCGCTGGGACAGCGCTTTCGATGGCTAGGCTAGATATCATGGGCAGCGTCCATGCATCCCCCGACGAATTCGCAAAACTCGACTACGGTTACACTGCGGCCAAATTGATCGCTTTTGCTATCTCACCTTGGTTGGCAGGCGCGTTCGGTCTCTATCGATGCGTAATGGTCGCGGGCCTTGTCATGACGGCCGCCTGCTACGGCGCGTCTTACGTGTTAGAGCTCAATGTTCTGTATGTCCTGCGCCTTCTTCAAGGATCTAGCGGCGGAGTTTTACTCGTGGGAGCTCAGGCCCTGCTTTTCAGAGTTTTCCCGCTGAGGCAGCAGCCGGTCGTTCAAAGTGTCTATGCTATCGGCGCAGTTGTCGCGCCGGCGACGATCGCCCCATACATGCAAGGCTGGTTGCTGGACAGTGTCGACTGGTCACTTATCTTCCGCTGCTCGGTACCGTTCGGCGTTGCCGGTGTCGCGTTGCTGGCGCTGTCGCCCCAGGCGAAGGATGTCGATAGCCCAAAGGTGCGCGTCGATATTGCAGGGATCGCATTGATTGGGACAGCAGCGTTCGCGATCAGCTTCGTTCTTAGCCAAGGAAACCGTTGGGACTGGCTCAATAACCAGACGGTTGTTCTTGCGATCGCAATTGGTGCCGGCGCTATAGCGCTCCAGATCGGGCGGCAGCTATACGAACCCGCATCGGCGACGATCTTCAATTTTGCAGTCTTCAGGAATCCCAATTTCTGCTTTGGTATCGTCGCGAGTTTGGCGGCTGGCTTTGCGCTGCTTGGGAGCAGCTTCGTAATACCCGCGTTTGCGGTCTCGGTTCTCAAAATGACGCCTACGGCAGCGGGAAGCCTCCTTCTGCCGAGCACGATCATGTTCATTGCCTCCCTGTTCCTCACAGCATTCCTCATCCAGAAGCTGAAGTTGCCCGGCATCGTCACTGTACCTCTCGGAATTTTGGGTTTGATGCTGGCGATGTGGCTGCTGTCGGGTTCGAGCCCTGGGAGTGGTATCCCGGACATGACACCTGCAATCCTGATACGCGGTCTGGCGTTGGGCTTCTTGTTCCTTTCGATCACTCTCGTCACCTTGATGAGTCTGGACAAGACGCTCCTGCTTTACGGCGTCGCACTCTTTAGCATCGGACGACAGCTTGGAGGGCTTGGGGGCATCTCGTTTCTACAGACATTTATCGAAGACCAGACGGCTCAGAACCGGGTCATCCTCGCCTCGCACATTTTTCCCGGTCGAGGAGAGGTAGCCGCCCGCATCAGCTCGATCGGGAACCTTCTTTCACACCACGGGATGGAGGCAGGACTTGCAAAGAAGACCGCGGTTACCCTGATCGGAAAGCAAGTCCAACTCCAAGCCACGACTATCGCTTTCGACTCAGCTTTCTTCTCGATAACGCTGTTCTTCTTCATCGCGGCACCATGCTTGATAATGTGGAAGATATTTCTCGGGCGGGTACTGGGACCCAAATAGGTACGCGCTGGCGGAGGAAGGACGGTGTGCCTGAGCTGGCAGCAGCGGTGCTAAAGGTTGGTGAGCCCCAGCATTTTGTAGATGAGCTTGAGTGGCAGAGCCGCGCTGCGCCCTAAAGCAATTTCCAAGATGCGGTGTCCACGAAGCCGTTGTTGCATGCGGATTGGTCCCGACGTCCAAATATACTGAAAGATATCTGCCCGTCTAAACTGCGTCGGTCTACATCACGGTTCATGCGACCTCAGACGAGCCGCATCCCCTTGCGTAGAGAGCAGGTGAAATGGACACCAATTTCGATAGCGACGTATTGATTTCCGGAGCCGGTCCAACCGGCCTTTTGCTCGCATACATCCTGGCTTCGAACGGCGTTGCCGTCCGGTTGGTTGAGAGGCGCGAAGGCCCGTCACGGGAGAGCCGGGCAATGGTGATCCAGGCGCGCACGCTGGAATTCTACGACATGCTCGGTCTTGCCGAAAAAGCGATCAAACTCGGCATGCGCCTGGAGGATGGCCACCTTCTGGTGGAGGGTCGCCAACGCATGAGTTTCTCCCTCAAAACGATGGGGCCCGTTGGCACGAAATTTCCCTTTGTTCTGGCGCTTCCACAAAACGAGCACGAGGCGTTTCTGATTTCGGAGCTTTCCGCTCTGGGGGTTTCGCCTGAGTGGAACACCGAGCTCGTGGGAATAGATGATCGTGCCGATCGGGTAGAGGCGTATCTGTCCCGGAAGGACGGGCGGACCGAGACCTGTACTGCACGCTGGCTGATCGGTTGTGACGGTTCCAGAAGCTTCGTTCGCAAACGGCTGGGCATCGAGTTCGAAGGCGGCACAACGGAAGGGACCTTCTTCGTCGCGGATGTCGGTACCAGTCCCTCTCTCCAGGACGTCTATTTCGCTTTAGATGCGGAGTCGGTCACACTGATGCTGCCGGTACGAAGCAGCGGCACGCATAGATTAATCGGCGTCGTCCCGGATAGCTTGGTCGGCACGAAATCCGCCTTCTCTGCGATGACTTCCCGCCTGCAGGAACTCCTGGGGGTCTCGATCTGTGACCTACGCTGGTTTTCAACATACCAGGTCAGCCACAAAGTGGCCGGCCAGTATCGTCACGGCAGGTGCCTGATCGTAGGGGATGCCGCGCACGTTCATAGCCCGATCGGGGGCCAAGGTATGAACACCGGCCTCGGTGACGCCGTTAATCTTGCTTGGAAGCTTGCCGCGGTCATTCAGGGGCGCGCCTCACAAGCACTCCTGGATAGCTATGAGCGTGAACGCAAACCTGTGGCAGATAAGTTGGTGTCCACCACAGACAGGCTGTTCAAGAGCATGATAAGCAAAGGAATGGTTGCTCGGCTCCTCAGGCTGTGGATCGTGCCGACTCTAATATCGGCGTTTGCTCGTCTCGACGTCAGCAAGCGCGCGGTGTTCAAGTTGATAGGCGAGTTGCATGTCGGCTATCCAGACAGTCTCCTCAACGCAGGCGGAGTTGGCCGAATAAAAAGCGGGGAGCGACTGCCCTGGGTAAAGGACCTGCTGCTATTCGAGTCGCTGGATGGCCTGAACTGGGCGGCGGTCTCTTTTGGGGACAGGATGCTCGAATGTTCCGAACGCCTGACCCAAGAAGGTTTGACGATTATCCATCGCCCATTGACCACTGCGGCAAGGAAGGCCGGCTATAAAGCTGGCACTCTCTATCTTGTTCGACCAGATGGATACATTGGAATGGTCATGCGGCAACCGGCCTATCAGGAGGTCAGGCAGTATTTCGAGCGGATAGGCATCCGACCTGAAGCTCAACAAAGAGAACCAAGTCACGTCAATGGCCTTCGCGGGGGCGTGGGAGCTTGAGCAAGGAGGCCGAAATGATCCGCGAGGAATCTTCGGCATTCGTGATGGACTCCGGTCATGAGATGCCGAGGGATATGGCCATCCCGCATGATTCAGCAACGCCCGTTGCCATGGAGCTGTCAGAGGCACTTGTGTTAAAGGTTAGCAGGCATCTCATGAGTTTGCCGTAGTTGTTGTAACGCAAGAGGTAGACGCAAAGTGGCAGTGTACGACGGAAGGAAGAGCGAACTTTGGAATAGGGGCCGGAAGGCGGCCCTTGAGCGTGCAGGAATGGCAGACTGCCCGGATGCCAACGAACAGCCCGAAGACGCAAAAATCTGGATGGATGGCTTCAAAGAGGGACAAGCGGAGAGAAATAATAATGCGCGATAGGAGGTCGTTAGCGCCTGCGACGGCTTTCGACATTTTTTGTTGATCGGAGACTAGTGCGGGTTGATGCAGGCGCGAAACCATTTCAGGACGCCTTTTACGCAAAGACTGCGACGAGCCCAGACCTCGATCTGTCTGATCTGTGTCTGAAGCTTGAACTACGTCGCGTCCACGTTATCCCTGCAGATGGGCGCAACGGCCGACCTCGGCAACGCATACCCAGGTATAATTAGACGCACCTCCACCAAGTGGGTACACCGCCCATGTGGCCTTGCCACTCTCAAGAGGCGAACAGCGGTGCTTTACCCTCCGGGCCGCCCCCTCCCCGCGAGATCTGCTCTACGCGCTGCAAAACCGTCTACGGCTGCCCGGGGACGGTTTCCTATCACGACCAAGGAAATTGCATATGACAAAGAATACGGTCCTCGTCGCACACGAACAAATTGGCTTCGTGGCGGAGAAGCTATCGACAAATTTCCAAGTGCTGAAAGCATGGGAGCCGCTTTCACAATCAGATCTGGAAGCTGTCAGAGCGATCGTTGTTGCTGGTGACATCCTACTGGAAGACAGCTACTTATCGCAATTTCCGAACCTTGGCCTCATCGCGTGCCTTACAAGCGGTTATGACGGCGTTGATGTCGAGTGGGCGACCGCACATGGCATTAAGGTTTCGCGCGCCATCAACGTGAACCACGATGACGTCGCCGATCACGCTGTCGGCCTATTGATCGCTTGGACGCGCGGACTTGTCACGGGCGACCGAATTGTCCGCTCTGGCAGATGGGACGCCAAAAAGAAAGTGGTCACCCGGTCCTTGAGTGAGATGTCGGTCGGCATTGTTGGCATGGGCGCGATCGGAAAAGGCATAGCCAGCCGATGTGCGGGTTTGGGATTGCCGGTTTTTTGGTGGGGGCCCCGAGAGAAAAACGACGTCACATATCCACGGGTGCGGGACCTAATGACATTGGCACGGGAGGCAGACGTCGTGTTCGTGGCCAGCAGCGCTGACAATAGCAACCGTCACCTAATCTCGAAAGAGGTTCTAGAAGCCCTCGGTCCTGATGGCCTTATCGTCAACGTGGCCAGGGGAAGTCTCGTGGATGAGGATGCATTGATTGAACTCCTTCGCTCAGGGCTTCTTGGTGGCGCTGCTCTGGACGTTTTCCAATCCGAGCCGACCGATCCGGAGAGGTGGCTCGGGTTGGACAACGTTATCCTGACTCCCCACTCGGCCGGCGTAACATCTTCGGTGTTGCCTAAGCTGGTGGCTCAACTGTCGTCGAACCTCGAGGCCTACTTCGATGGTCGGGCGTTGCTGACACCGATCGCCGCATGATTGATTTCGTTCATGGTGAACCGCCTTGCGAGATCGGCGCTGGTCGATCTCTACAATGCCTGGTCGAAGTCTAGTTCTACTTCAGTCCGAACTGGGCCTTGCTCACCAAGCGATTGTTCTGGAACATCGCATTCATGTTCCCTCCGAACGAATTGCCGGTCCACATCAGCATCACGGTTTTGAAGCCGGCCATTTCAGTACTGCTCATTTCTTCACCTTCGCAGCCTATCAGGCCGACGGCCTGCGAGTAGCTCATGCCTGTTTGAAGACTGTCATAAGCGCCCTTGGTGGCCTCACAGCTCGTGTCTGCAAGTGAGGCGGTCACGCTAACAAGAAGTGAAACGATGACAATCAACATTCTACGCATAAATTTCCTCCGATTCGACGCACAACTATTACGGGCCAGCAGCCTCATGGCAACGGCATGCCCTAAACCAATAAAAATCCCTGCCAACCATTTTTGGGGGCTTGGTCGACTGCGCCGACAACAACCTATCCGAATCGGGCTACCCATCTATATTCATTCGGTGATTCCGCGCGTGGCTAGCGTAAAATAGGAGGAGCGGTTGACTGGCTTTCTAAACGAGACGGCAGCACTGGATGCTATCCGCTCCATGCTTTCTGGCGCGGATACTGCAACCCTAGCTGTCGCGTTCTGGGGAACGGGAGCCATTGAACGACTTGGACTCAACAAGTCATGGAAGTCTCTGAGAATCGTTTGCAATCTAGATTCCGGTGCGTGCAACCCAGATGAAATCCAGCGATTGTTGGATATGGACAATGTCGAGGTCCGCACGGACTGGCGACTTCACGGCAAAGTCTATCTCACGCCGCAAGCCCTTGTTATGGGCTCCTCGAACGCATCGAGCAACGGGCTTGTGATAGAAGGCGCGGCCGCGCTGGGTTGGGCTGAGGCGAATATCGAGAGCAAAGACCTCGACCTGCGGAGACAGCTTTCGGAATGGTGCGATTCCCGGTTTTCCCAAGCGTTAGATATCGGTGTAGAGCAGATGAGCCTAGCTCGCGAAGCGTGGGACGCTAGAAAGAAGTTTGCGCCTGTGCTGGGCGGGCTGACGTCCAATCTGCTGGAACTCGTGAGCCGACAGCCCGACCATCCCGCATTCGATGACATCAAGGTCGTCCAATGGGCACGTTCCGCATCTAAAAATGCAGTCCAGGTTCGCGAAGAAGCAATCCGGAATGACGGCACCCTCACCGGGACAGATATCTACGAGGGATGGGGAACCGACATATCCGTAGGCGACTGGCTAATTGACTTCGACGTTGGAAAGCGAAACCCAAGATTTACGGGATTTTGGAGGGTTCTCCACGTCGACGACCAAAATGACGTCGCCTTCGTAAAGTTGTCCGATACGATTGACGTCCCCGCAATAGGCAAGCTGACTGCCTCGAAGGCCGATCTTTCCCACATCGCGGAAGCGATGACCCAATCTCCCGCGCTGGAAAAGGGGCCAAAAGAAAGGATCACCTCCATCGCCGCGGTCGTCAAAGCGATGACAACGCCACCATTGCGCTGAGCCGTTCGTGACCAAAGTGTCAGTTTTCCGATCGCTCAACACGTGCAGCTTCACATGTGCCTTGATCGGTGTGCCGTTAGAAAGAGCCGAGGCCGATATCAATGCAGTCAGTCCGTGAAATTATAGTGAACTGCGCCCTGGAAGCGGCCGAAAAATCCGTTTTGCGCTACAAAGAGATATCCGGCGGGAAGACCGTTCACGACCATGCTATCGAGACTTTCATTTCAAGCAAAATAGCAGAAGCGATTTTCGAATGCCGCAGTGAGCTCGGCGGCACCGTGAGCTTAGAGGCACCATTTCACGAGGTGCACGAATTATCGAAGGCAAGAAAGGGAAGGACGCCGGACATTCTCTCGCCGACTTCGCGCTTCAACATATGCTATTTTGAACGTGGTCTCCCTATAGGTGTGATCGAAGTCAAAAAACGTTTTGCAGCCTTTAAGGGAGACGAAGATGTTAGGCGACTTACTGGAGCCACCCGGCGCTTCGGCCCTCAGTTCGACGGGAGCGTCAGGTTTGGCATCTGGCTGGCGGTCCAGCGAATTGCGGAGGGCTCCAAAGTGACGGCAGAAGAACAGATCGACAAATTCAGGGATGCATTCGACTGGAGCGTCGCTCCTACCCTTTCCTACCGACAGGTCGATGGCGAGTTTGGGCTTCTGAAGCGCCGCAAGAGCGCGGTAACGGCAGTCAGAATTTTTGCGGCTGCTTTCGACGCAATGGAGTTATAGGGGCAAGGCTATTGAAAGCAGCTTAGCGTCTTCGAGGCTATAGAGGCAGCTTCACCAAAAGAACACGTTGCGCTTGCACACCGCTGCCTTAACCATTGCTTGAACCAAATCGATTCACTACCCTGCTTACTCCCGATCACCAGACCGCTTGGACCATGATTTCAGAAACCGCCTACACTTCCGATGATGCGATCGCCGCACTTCGTCATTTCAGGTCCATGATTGAAAAACGGACCTTCAAAAAGGATCTGCTTCAAGACTCTAATGTCATCGAAGGCCTTAGACAGTTGGGGTGGGCAGCTTGCCATGGGGACACTTCGCTCCGGCTCGAAGCGTTCGCACTTCTTGGAAAGGCCGGTGAGGTCTCCGTACCCATCGCTGCTGCCGTCCGACCGATAATCGTCGGCGCGCTAGTCGAGCGCCCTCCCCATACGGGCAACTGGGGTAACGCCGACGATAGATATTATTTCGCAAAGGCGGTATCGATCGCGCGAGGCAGTTGGACGGGCCAGTATGCGGCACGGGAATTGGCGCTTGCGGGGACCGCTGAGGTAAAATCCAAAGAAATTTGGGCGGAACTAGCGCTAGCCAACTGTGCAAGCATTGCCGAGGCTATAAAGGAGATTGCCGCGAGCTTGAACAGCTCGGAGGCAGAAGATCCGCTAACACCTTTTCGACGCTTGGCGCGAGCGTGTGAAGCCGTTGTCGGCCCGCTTCGCCTCTCCGAACTGCCTGCCGGGGACGGTTTGGGCACGGCCTTGCGTTCAATGTTCAGCCTGTCGGCTGGCAGCTCGACAGTCGAGTTCGTGAAGATCCGAGAGGCGACGGCATTGTCGGCAATGGATTTGGCGATCACGATACTACGCCTCCGTGTGGAGACAGTATTCGATGGGGAAATGTACCGAGCCATCAGTCTACCGCTCAGGTGGTGGCAGCCCGCAACCCCGCCGCCGGCTGTAGAAGAGCGTGTGAACCGAGCCGCCAACCTTGCGGTGGATGTGCTGTTGGGCGTCGCCAGACAGGGCCATCAAGACGATGAACTACGCCGTGTTGTTGCTGCCGCCCTTGGCAGTAAGCGAGTTGAGGAAATCGCATCCCGCAGGGCTAAAGCGGATCCGAGCCTTTCACCCAAGGATTCGTATTGGCTGGCCACGGGTCGCAAGCTCCAGGATCCGAACAAGAACGAAGCGCTAGCGGAAGTTCTTGAACTAGAGATGGATGAGATGATCGCCAGGCTCGCGATCGAACGGAGTCGGCTTGAGGCCACTCCTGCTGACATCAAACAGATCGCGCGAGATATCGAGGTTTTCGAGCCCGTGCCTGCTTCCGTCATAGAGCACGTGAGCAACCACTTGGAGATCATGGGGCAGTCTATCGACACGATGTTGCGTAAGCGCAGTATCGTCGTCTCGCCCGAGCGAGATGAGGTCGTTCGATATGACCCTCGCTCTCATGAGGCTTCAGCGCCAGTCGCAACAGCGACAGAGGTCAAGGTGATAGTGCCGGGCGCGATCAAACACAGTCCAGGAAGGCCACCGGTCATCCTTATCAAGGCCATCGTCAAATAAATTGGGGGGAATGAAATGGATCAGGATCGCGCAAAAGACCTGCTGATGAACCTGCTGGAGCGGGCTTCAGACGGCGAGAAAACGTACCTGACTACTCGGGAAATAGAGGCTCTAAAGACACTTCTACTCGAGGATGGCGATCAACCGCAAAGCACGAAGGGCCAAGCAGCTCCTTCCCAAACCGTGAAAGCGGCTCCATCGAAAAGCTACAAATTGCGGTTGGACCTTGGACAAGAGGCCGTTCAAGATGACGCGGCAATCGTGTGTGTCGACTTCGGAACTTCGTTTTCCAAGGCCTTTGCGACAGTAGTCGAGGATGGCAAACTTCGGTACGTCGATCTTGCGATCGGTGACGGGTTGACAGGAAGCAGGTTGACCACTCCATCAGAGCTTCTCGTATCTGAAGGGAAAATTTATTTTGGTTCAAAGGCAAGACAGCACGTCGAGGACACCCAGACTTCCACGGACCGGATCATTGACTCGATCAAGCAATTCATCACTCTAGGCAAGGAAGTGTCGAAACTCGGCGCAGCGCGCTTGCCCACAATTCAGGACCCGAACGGCGATCTCACTCAACGTGACGTCCTAATCCTGTACCTGTCGCACTTGATGTACCTGACCGAGACGGCGCTTGCCAACACGGGGCTCCCCAGTAACCTTCTTCGACGGTTCGCGCACCCAGCTTGGAAAGACGGAGCAAAGGACGAAAACGCTGTGGAAATGCGGCGTCTTATGGCGGAGGCCATCGTACTTGCTCGGTCGATCGGCCCCGATCTCGCAGATGTCATCGATTTGGCGCATGCCAAGGCTTTGCTTGAGCAGTTAAAGACCTTATCCGAAGAAATGCTACCGACCGCGCTCATTGGCGATCCAGTTCGTGAAGCGACGGCGGCCGGCGCAGGAGCGCTCATTTCGACGCCCGAGAACACCAGGCAGGCATATCTCATCGTGGACATAGGTGCTGGCACGACTGATGTCGCCGGGTTCATTTGCGTGAACAACACGGACTGGGACACCGCCCGTGTCTTCGAAATCACAAGTGCGGCCGCCGCTTTGAACCAAGCTGGCAATATGTTGGATCAGATTCTGCTCCGGTATATTCTTTCGGCCAGTTCCTTGACACCCAGTACCGCGGAGTTTGAATCCGCGGCCATGTATGTTCGGCGTCAACGTCGTGCACTCAAGGAACAACTCTTCGTGGAGGGCAGAGTCGTTGTTCTTTTGCCCACCGACGAAACGGTTGTCGTCGAGCTCGATGCATTTCGCCAACTAAAACACATGCAGGATTTTGAGCAGTCACTTCACAAACTCGTCGCTGACTCCGCTGGAGTCGTAGCTGGTAGCGCGTCGCGGATAAAACTTGTCGCCACGGGCGGTGGCAGCCGACTGCCGATAGTCACAACGCTTGCCGAGACCGGCGTTTTAATCGGACAACGTCGCATCAACTTCGATCTGGTCGACGCTATGCCGGGAACACTCGCTACGACGCACCCTGAACTAAGCGAGGCGTTTCCCCAGGTAGCAGTCGCGTTTGGAGGCTCACTCCCCGAGCTACCCGAGCAACGCGCGAGTGTGCCAACAGGGATAGAGAGTGCGCCCAAACGGGCGCTTGCACCAATGTATAAATCATAGTTCGCCGACGCACCTGCTCTATTGCGGTGGAGCTTCCGAAGGTCAACACTGGTCCAAGGAGCTTTCACGGCCTTAGGCGTGCAAGCTCCTTGCCATGCAGGTCCGTGAGTCACATCAAGCCGAAAGCCGCAGACCGCAAGCCGACTGATGGATCGCATAAGTCAGCCAGCTTGCCGCCTGCGCTACCACCTCACCTCGGTCGCCAGATACTCTGCGATGATTGAACGAACGACGATGCCACCATCCTGTTCGACAGAGTATCGGTACCGGCCGGCCTGCACGGATATCCACCCTTCTGACAAGTCGAGCCCGCTGAAGACCCGGGTCATCATCCGGCTTCCTACCTCGGGAAGGCCCACAAGACCACCGCCACCAAAACCTTCGAAGTCAGCGCGTTCCGATGCTGTCATGAATTCGAGAGGTGACGCCCATACATTGACCGGCTCGTCCAGCATCGGCTCTCCGAATTCGTAGTAGGCATGACCCCGCGCATTTTTGAGGACGACGCGATGTACGCGCTCCATATCAGGCACCCAAAACACTTTATCCTCACCGCCGCGCGTGCGGTACTCTCTTTTCGCCCGCTCCATTAGCGAGGCAAGTCCGGCGCTTTTGGTCAGCGCACGAGCGGCGCTCGATATTGGTTGCTTGGCCGGATCGACCGAGCCCGAAAGGACGCAGCTAAGGAAGGTAACGAAGTACTGTTCGTCACGAGAGAAGCCGTTGTTGCATTCGCGGCAAATCTCGACGACGGGAAGATGGTGAGGACGGGGTTTCGTTAGCAGACTTTTCGTCGGCACGTGGTCCAGGTTTGTCTCGACAGTCACGAGCGAGCGGCCGCAATGGATGCACCAAGACTTATTTCGCTCGTCTGTGAACTCTTCAATCCGCTCCATTCGTTCCCGCGCACTGATGCCCTCGATTCTCACTATACATGTTGGTCCGGGCAAAGTTGCATGCAAGTTCATACGAATAAATCTCTTTCGTCGGATAGTGGCCGGTATTCAAGAAAATCTAGAGGCACTCAACTCACGGTTTCCCCAAAAATCGCCGAACCGCGTGAGATTTATGGTGAAATTCTTGCATCTACGATCTGGATCACAACCTCTTAGTATGCTTACTCTCGATAGTTTCTAGATTTGCGTCCTTCCACCTGTAGGTGGCGGTGACTAGTGAGAGCGACACAATGCAGAAGGCATCAGCAAAAGACACAAGCACGACTGAAATCGCCTACTTCAAAACAAAAGACTTCGAAGAGGCTCTCGCAAAAGCCTTCATGCGCGGCGGTCAAATGCAAAAGAAGGCCCTGCGAGTGAAGTCGGTCCTCGGAAGCCTGGACGGACCTGATCCATTTGTCGGCCTTCAGTTGACCAATCACGGCGAAACGCGCATCGACAGTGCCGTCAAGTATGATCTTGGGGACGGCTGGCGGCTGGTAACCCAACAATCGAACAAGACTTGCACGTTTGTCTTCGTGGGCGACCACGACGACGTGGATCGCTGGCTCCAGGGCCATAAAGGAATGCGTGTCGGTGTGCAAAACCATCGCGCGATCGTGGTTCCCGGTGCCGGACACAATGTCGTGCAGCAGTACAGTCACAAAGCCGAGCACCATTACACGTCACTGATCGATCGGTTGAGTGACACTTCCATCGATGAGGTTTTCGACGGCATACCGAGGACGCTTTCCAGGCGATTGGAGGCACTTGACGGCCATTTGACGACAGCGGACATAGACGGCATTGTCGGCGACATCAGTGATGCTGATAAGTCGGAGTTCGTGCGGTCAGTCTTCAATCTTTTGCTAGCGGGCAACGACGACGGCGCTCAGGCTCACATCGACCTCAAGATGGGCCGGATCGAGTTGATGAACGATGTCGACCACGGCGACTTTATGGATATCGCGGATGGTGAAGATATCAGAAGACTGAGAATCGGTTCGCCGGAATACGAGACTTGGCTCAGCGCTTTTGAGAAAAGAACTTCGTGGCAAGAATGGTTCATGTTCCTGCACCCTGAGCAAGAGGACGTGGTCAACGCCGAGTATAGCGGCACCGCTCAGCTTTCGGGAGTGTCTGGCTCCGGCAAAACATGTGTTGCGGTCCGCCGCGCGCTTCGGCTCGCAAAGGAAAATAAGTCGAAGGTTCTTGTTCTGACGCTCAATCGAAGCCTCGCAGGTTTGCTGAAGCAGCTCGTAGATTCGGTCTGTACCGAGAGTGAAGTACGTGCGCGTATCGAAGTTACATCGTTTTTCGAACTGGCGCAGCGCTTACTTCACCGGTTCGAGCCGCATAACGAAAAGCTATATGCAGACGTGACTTGGAAACTGGACGAGCACGTAGACTTCGTTTTCAGGGAGTACTATCGGCAATGGGTAAACAACTCCGCCGCTAAGGTTTTGCAGCCGTTGCACAAATCCATGACCGCTCGTGGAGTTAGCGGCGAGGCCTACCTTCGGGAAGAGTTCGACTGGATCAGAAGCGCTTTTCGGCCCGATCAGCGAAACGACTATCTAGGCGTTGATCGTAAGGGACGGCGGTTCCCGATCGTCGCTGACCGGCGAGCCGACATCTTGCAGGGCCTTCAAGGATGGGAGGCGAAGATGCGAGATATCGGCGTTATCGACTATCTCGGTCTGACGTCAGCTCTTTCCCGATACCTTAGTTCCATTCAAGCCGAGTACACGCACGTCGTCGTAGACGAAGCACAGGACTTCGGGACAACAGAATTCCAAGTAGTCCGGCGGCTCGTCGCTCCCGGGCCAAATGACGTGTTTTTGTGTGGCGACATTGCGCAGACCATTCTACCAAAACATCGTAGTCTCGCAGACGCAGGTCTTTCCGGCATCACGCGCGAACGCATCCAAAAAAACTACCGCAACAGCCGAGAGATTTTGAAAGCGGCATACGAGGTCCTCAAGAACAATCTAGACGAGGACATGTTTGATAGCGCGGATCTAGAGATTCTTGATCCTAAGTTCGCGAATTTTGGCGGACCAGTTCCGATGGCTCTTTCAGCTGAAACCCTGGAGGAGGAAATAGCCTACGCTAGGGCATTCGCCGATTCAGCGCCATCGACGATCAAGACTATATGCATCGCGTTCGCAGGATTTTCTGCCCGTGACGTTCAAGGCTTCGCGGATAGGTGCTCTATCCCGGCGCTCGATGGGAACTACGATCCCAAATCAGATAGGATTGTATTCTGCGATCTTGAGCAAACCAAAGGCTACGAGTTCGACGTCCTTATAATCTTGAACTGCACCAACGTCGTTTTGCCTCCCCACGATGCACCAAAGGAAGAGGCTCACCGTGCCTCCTGCAAGCTTTACGTTGCTATGACACGCGCCAACAAGGAGCTCATTCTATCGTTTCACGGCGATGCCAGCCCGTGGATCATCGATGTCAGCGGAACTATCGGCACCGGCCTGTGGCAAGACTTCGAAAAAGTGTCTCCAGAACACTTGAGAGGTGTCCCCGAAAGTCTGCCTGAAACCGACCCTGATCAAAGCGTCGGCGATGTCGGAGCGCTGTCGGGCGTGCAATTCTTGTACACATCTCACGCCCTCAATCTGTCGCCGGAGGCCCAGGAGAAACTCACTGATCTGGTTGATGGCCGTGGCATGATGTCGGCCGGTGGCGCAAGGCGGCTCAAATGGAAGAACATGGCATCACTCTTGAGCGACTTGCACGCCACTAAGCGTCACGACGTACTTTTCGGATCATCGGTCGTCCAGGAACTGCGAGGTTTGTCTAAGGATAGCTTGAAAGTCACGAGACGTAATGTCGAACGAGCGGATGCCTGAGAACAAATGCATTCAAACCGGCCGATCAACTAGAGATCGGCGGTTAGGGTGCAAAATCCAAATTCCGGGCCGACAAAGGTTGAGTTTTCGCTGCCAGCAAGCGTTACGAATGCAGACGGCCGCGCCCGTACGTCTGCTTACGAATGAACCGTCTTGCTACACCAGCAGTTGTAAGTTTCGCAGGCTATTGTAGCTTGCATGATGTAGGATGAATCGAGGAGCATTTCGAGTGGATGAGCCAACGCGCAGCGATGTCATGCTAAAGCCTTTCCTGGCAAGGTACGCGACAGAACGGACCCCAGGTAGCTTCATCGAAGGTTTCTATTCGGAAGCCCGGTCCATGTGGGTCGTCGAGACCGCGGATGGTCTGCGCCCCATTATCGAGACGTCCATGCCTTCGCTCGAGTTGGTTACAAAAACCGCTTCGGAAGTTGAGCAGGACGATGAACGCCAGCTTTGGTCACTTGAGCTCTTGACTAAGACAGACTCAGCTCAAGAGTCCGACGACAAAGCTCCCAATAACAGTTTGGCGCTTGAGCTTTCGACTAAAACGGAAGCTGAAATCGAGCGAGATGACAACGAACCCACATCGCTTCTCATGTGATCCGCAATGACGGTTCTGGTTCTTTCAAACCGCCGCGATCTCACGACTGATTATGTCGTTCGGGAATTGGCGCGACGGAACATGCCTTTCTTTCGGCTCAACACCGAATCCCTTGCTTCCTGTTCATTAACGTTTGATCCGTCCATCGGAAGCTTCGACATTGCCCTCGCTGATACGACCGTGGATTTGCGCGACGTCACAGCTGCGTACTTCCGGCGACCAGACACGCCCCAGCTTAGCGCGCTGTAGCGAGTGAGCGGCTTTGCGGGCGGTCATCGATAATCTCCGGTATGGTTGGGTTGCTGACACTCAACCAGATACGAAGGATACATCGATGACCAACGACATAATGGACCTACGCGAGCTTGTGGAGAAGACCCCGGACGCGGATATTCTGCGCGACATGATCGGTTTTGCTGCTGAGCGACTGATGGAATTGGAAGTTAGCGCTGCAACTGGCGCGGCCCACGGTGAGAAGAGCCCATCGCGATTGGCGCAACGCAACGGTTATCGCGACCGTGACTGGGAGACGCGTGCAGGTACGGTAGAGCTGCGTATCCCAAAGCTGCGTAAAGGGTCTTACTTCCCAACTTTCCTCGAGCCACGTCGCATGGCCGAGAAGGCGCTGACAGCTGTTATCCAGGAAGCTTACATTCAGGGCATCTCGACGCGTTCGGTAGATGATCTCGTCAAGGCCATGGGGATGAGCGGCATCTCAAAGAGCCAGGTTTCCCGCCTCTGCGCCCCTTTCGGCAAATGCAGGCATTTACCTGTCGGGCAGGGAGAGATCGATGACAAGGTCAAAGCCTTTCTCGATCGGCCAATCGAGGGCGACTGGCCGTATTTGTGGGTGGATGGCACCTACCTCAAAGTGCGGCGCGGTGGTCGCATCATCTCTGTTGCCGCCATCATCGCGGTGGGCGTCAACACCGATGGTCGACGAGAAGTCCTCGGTATGGAGGTTGGGACCTCAGAAGCTGAACCGATCTGGACAGAGTTCTTGCGCAAGCTGACGCGACGAGGCCTACGCGGCGTCAAGTTGGTCATCTCCGATGCCCACGAGGGCATCAAGGCTGCCGTCTCCAAGGTCCTGTGCGCTAGCTGGCAGCGATGCCGGGTCCACTTCGCCCGCAATGTGCTGGCGCATGCAGGCAAGAGTGGCAGGCGGGTTGTTTCCGCCTTCATCGGAACAGCTTTCGCCCAGGAGACCCCGGAGGCCGCGAGCAGCCAATGGCGTAATGTCGCCGATCAGATCCGCCCTAAAGTACCCAAGCTCGCTGCGATCATGGATGAGGCCGAGCACGATGTCCTGGCCTATATGAGTTTTCCGAAGCAACATTGGACCAAGCTTCACTCCACGAATCCAATCGAACGTCTCAATGGAGAAATCAAGAAGCGGACGGATGTCGTCGGTATCTTTCCAAACGAAGATGCCATTGTCAGGCTCGTCGGTGCAATGCTCCTTGAGCAAAATGACGTGTATGGACCGCTCCCGGTTTGCAAGGATAATTTGAACGTCACGGCAGACACGGTGCTTGCGGTCGTGTATCCGGCCTATCTATGCGAGCCGCTCGGCCGCTGGCCTTGATGGTATTCGCGGATCGGCGGCCAGACAAATGGACGAGCTCATATGGCTCGCATCATTTCATGGGCCTTTGCCGAACCCGGATCATACCGGTTTGCCATCACATTCGCTTACCCTCGCAAGCCAGCACTGGTCGTGGGAACAGTGCTGGAGCTGTTATGCTGCAGACGGTGCCGCGGCAATTGGTTTGCGGTATTTTTCCTCACGTGTCAGCATTGCCCACAACGCGCGCGCTGTTTTGTGGGCGACGGCGACAGCTGTGACATTGGTCGGTCTGCGTGCCGCGAGTGCAAGCAGCCAAGGACGAGGCGTTACGTTTTTGCGGAACAACGTTCCGACAATCGCTCTTGCGCCATGGATTAGAAGCGCCCGCAGATATCGATCCCCTCCTTTACTGATCCTTCCGATCCGCTCTTTCTTCCCGCTTGCATGCATCCTTGGTGTCAATCCAAGCCAGGCCGCAAAATGCCGCGCCGACCGGAACTGACGACCATTTCCCACAGCCGCAACGATCGCGCTCGCCGTGATAGGGCCAATGCCCGGCGCTGTCGCCAGTCGAAGGCTGTCTTCGTTGCTTTTATGCCACTCGACGATCTGTCGCTCGACAGCAGCGATTTGTTCTTCAAGTACGTCGATATGATCAAACAGGGTATTGATAGCCTGGCACGCGATCGACGGCAGCTGATCTGACGTCATTGCATTCATGCGCTGCCGCAATTCTGACATGCGGTAGCGGCCCTTCGATGCGATAAGCCCAAACTCACCAACCAATCCCCTTACCGCGTTGATCGATGCCGTTCGTTGGCGAACCAGCAAGGAACGAGACCGATGCAGAACGAGCACTGCTTGCTGATCTCGAGTCTTGATCGGGACAAAGCGCATGTTAGGCCGACCCGCAGCCTCACATATCGCCTCAGCGTCTGCCGCGTCAGTCTTGTTCCGTTTAACGTAGGGTTTAACATATTGCGGCGGAATGAGCCGAACGTCATGTCCTAGAATGACGAGCTCCCGAGCCCAGTGATGAGCGCTTGAGCATGCTTCCATTGCAATCAGACACGGCGGCAGCTTGGCAAAAAACGCCAACAGTTCACCGCGTCCAAGGCGACGGCGAAGAACAGTCTGACCGGCAGCATCGACGCCGTGAGCTTGAAACACTGTCTTTGCGAGATCAAGACCAATGGTGACAACAGGCATGGGATGGCTCCTCTGTGCTAAAAAGACAGCGCCATATTCGCTGAGGAAAAGGGAGCGGTCCATGCCATCAAGTGGGCGGTGCAACGGTCGCGCTACATGACAGTAGAAACCATCGGCAAAATGAGCGATGATCCAATCATCAGCTTGCCAGCCGTGGCACGTTGATCCTCCCGGCCTTGCCGGAGAGTACGGTGGCCCCGTCGGCACTTACACCATCTCATGGGACACGATCCCGGTGAACCCACAAACTATCGGAATACTGGATGTCATCGCCTGCTTCCTCTCCGTTGGGACTAAGCGAAAGAGCCCCTGTGGGTGAAGGGACCACATTGGGTTGGGCACAAGTGTTCGAGATCGGCTCAGGTGTGGGGGCTTTTTCCCAACGGTGGTTGTTGGGTGGACGCCCCGGCAGCATTGGCGTCTGATTGGTCAACCAGCAACAATCTGGAAGGTTCGCCGATTAAGCTGGCCGTCGTTGCCGAACCGATTGCGTCGAGGTCAGTGGTGGAACAGGCGGGCTGTAATGATGAGCGCCGATCGCGGCCGATCGCCTCGCTTTCAGTTTCGAGCAGCTCGAAATACGCGGACGTCGGACTGATAGCGTGCCCAGATGAATACGCGCCTATCTCGATTGGTGTTTAAGCGCCGGTCGGCGCACGATCCACTTGCAGACCAATCACGGAGAGATCAACGATGTGCAAAAGCTCAGACCCAACCGAACTCCTCTTCTCGCACGATGTCTCAGGCACCGAGAATGGAAAATTCAGGCCCTCGTCATGTGCCGGGTGCCGCCTGTCGAAGCTCGGCTGCCCAGGTAGCCGGCAGGCCAAGATACTGGCACTCGAAGAACGTGAGGGCGGCGGGCGTCACAGGTAGTCTGGCAATGCCACTGCATTACTATCAAATCTGAGAGTTGGCGCCAGTCGCCATGAGTGCAACTATAGGTACAGCGCCGATCGCTGTGACCGGCACGTGCACCGACTGGAAGCCATATTGGATGACGCCTCTTCAAGCGCCGGCCCGCAGGTCGGTGTCGCCCTGCTATCCGCGGAAAGCTCAACACCAGATGACGTTCTGGCCTCGGCCATTCGAGCCATGTCACTGGATGCTATCCAGGTGTCCTCACTCCTCAAGCTCAGACGCCTTCTGATCTCGGCCCGTCTTGACCTCGTCATCATCGTTGCGTCAGGCGACGCCGAGGCCGGCCTTCAACTGTGCGAGCAAGTTCGCGCAACGAGCGACATTCCATTGATCGTCATTCTCCCGGGGGACCGAGAAGATCTGATCGAGATGGCATTCGATATTGGAGTCGACGACTGTTTTTCCGCCTCTCTGGCCATGTCCCAATGTCAAGCACGGATCAGAGCGCTGTTGCGGCGTGCCGCCTATGCGCTCAGTCATCGTGTCGACCCGACGGTCTTACGCTTTGGCAAGTTCGCTCTTCATCCTCGCGAGCGGGTCCTGCGAGACCTGACGGGAACAACCATCGATCTCACCTCAACGGAGTTCGATCTGATGTTGACCTTCTGTCGAAACCCTGGACGCGTCATGACGCGTGAGGAGCTCCTTTCGCTCACTCATACCGGGCTTGCAGGCCCGGTCACACGCACGATCGACGTGCATGTCAGCCGCTTGAGGCAAAAGCTCGAACCGCACAGTGACAGTCCGACACTCCTCAAGACGGTCCGGCTCGGCGGATACATACTCGTCGTCGACGTCATATCGGACTAGGGCCAGACCTCGCCCCTGGGTTTGTTAAGTTTTGTTGCGGCTTCGCGCGCGTGTTGAAGCTCGTACTGGCCGACGATATTCATATCAAAATAAATATATTTAGCCGGGGAAGTTATCAATGGCATGGTCGGACTGCGCCCGCTGGCAGTGTCTTTCCAGCTCGCTCGACGGTGTCCGATCGCAGTGTCCTAACTTGGGAGAGAGATGGGATGAGTTCACGGACCTTACTTGCAAGTGTTATCGACTGCGCCTTCTCGATCGGGTCTGAACCCGCACTTCAAAAGGCCATCGGGCGTGTCGCCAGGCGCAATGGATATGACAGTTTTGCCTATCTGAGCCTGCGCGCGGCAACCGCTCAAAATTTTGCAATCTCGAACTACGCGCCCGAGTGGCAGTCGCTCTATTTCGATCGCTCCTACATGATCGTTGATCCCATCATCACGATGGGAAAGCGCTTGATGCAGATTTTCAGATGGTCTGTCGATGCCGAACGAAAAATCGCGAACGCCGATCAGCGAGGTTTTTGGGACCAGGCATCCGACTTTGGGATCCGCAACGGCCTGACAATCCCGATCACAACAGGATACGGCCAGGTCGCCATGCTGACATTTGCGACATCATCGAAGGGACCGCTACATGAGGTCGTGGCCTCCGACATTGCCCTGGCTGCGACCGCGGTGGCCTTCCTGCATCAGCGCTTTAGGAATTCCTCGCACCCGACCATGATGCGCAAACCCGGTCTGACCGATCGCGAAGCACTCTGTGTGCGGTGGGCGTCGACTGGAATGCCCTGGCATGAAATCTCATCGATCACCGGGCATTCTTACCATACTGTCAGGTTCGACCTCGATAATGTCAGAGCAAAGTTGGGCGCCAGAAACCTGCAGGAGGCGCTGTGCGTCGCAACGTCAATGCGTCTGGTCTGATTTCGCGTGTGCCCTGTTCTCAGCGCTTGATGGTTCGCCGCAACATGGGCGAACCATCTGCCTAGGCTAGGCAGCTTTGCGGGTGGTTGGCGAGAGTCTCGAACGGTAAGACACTGGTCGCAACAGGTCGAACGTATCGCGGTTGATCGCAAGTCGACCGGCTACGCTGTTTGTCTCGTTTATCAGACAGGGTTCTCCCAGTCGCGTGATCGGCCAACCACGCTGCCGCAGCAGGCGCTCCATGCGAAGGTCGGTGGCCGTCACCAGATCCGTCCAGTTGTTTCGCAGGCACCACTCGATTATGCCGGCAAGGAGGCAAAACGTAGCCTCATGCGTTGCTCCACGCTGGCTCGATTGCGTGGACGTGTCGACGCAGAAGCGCGAGCTTTCGATCATCGTCGAATTGGTCGCAAGCTGCCCGTTCTCCAGTAATTGCCGAAACACGCCCATCAACATGTTCGGACCATCCATTGGAAGCAGGCGGACCGACCCAACGACCCCTGCCCGTTCATCGAGGACCAGGATATAGGTCGGCCCGCAGTCATCGAACTGATCGAACTCGCGGCCATCCTGGCACGCGACATCCCAGCCGAGCCGTCCCTGGAAAACCTTCGCCCGCAACCGATGCATTTCGTCAAGCAGGCCTGCTTCGGCCGACGTTTGAGGCATGCAAATATCTATGACTTCCATCTTATCACTCTCCCGGGTTGAACCGGGACACAGTGACTGTCTTTGATACTGGCTTCTAGTCGCACATCTGCGAGTCGACCATCTCTCAGTTTCGGTAGTGTGCTGGAGGTTCTGCAAAAATCTGTTGAGGATTTGAGCGGTCATGGCAGGCTGGTGATGTCCAACGTCACCAACTCCAATGGAGCCCCGCCACGACAGGAATGAGAATAAACCATCGATAGCCGCCGATCTCGCTGCTTGGCTGAGGAAATGGTAACCGCGATACCCCAAACTCGCCAGCTGGGCGGAGGAGACCAGAGGAAACGTTCACTTTCTACAGACTGCCTCGCCAGCACCACAAACACATGAAGTCCACAAACTTGCCGAGCGTTTCAACGAGGAGATCAAACGCAGGACGATCGTGCTGCGCATCTTTCCCAACGAGGACAGTTGCCTACGCCTCATCCGACCGCTCGCCGTGGAGACCCACGAAAACTGGCTGGAGGCAAACCGCTATCTCAACATGACCGACTTGAAGGAGATGAAAAAAGCCGACCTACGTCAAGCAGCCTGACCAGCAGGCCACGCCGCTATTTGCAGGGCTTGCCGTACAAGACCTCCGCCGCAATAGGACGTGTTCAAGGGAACCGTTACCGCGCATGCTTGTTTAGGTCGGGTTAAAACAAGGAGGAAGCCATGACCGATGAGAGATATCCAACTCCGCCTTATCCCGAGCAGCACCAAGACCCGCCGGGCTACACGGGTCAAATGCAGCCCACTCCCGATCACGGCGAGCAGACCTACCGCGGCAACAGCAGGCTGGAAGGAAAAGTAGCCTTGGTGACAGGTGGTGACTCCGGGATTGGCAAAGCTGTTGCGATTGCCTTCGCCCGCGAAGGCGCTGATGTGGCGATTGCTTATCTTAACGAAGATGGCGATGCCAAGGACACCGCAAAGTGGGTACGCGAAGCCGGCCGAAAGGCCGTTCTCATTCCGGGAGACCTGACAACGGAGACCCACTGCAACGAGGTAATTCAGCGAACGGTCCGTGAGCTTGGCGGCATCGATATCCTCGTTAACAATGCAGCGTTTCAGCGGACATACGCCGACATCGGCGACATTTCTGTCGAGGAGTGGGATCGCACGTTTCGCACGAACATCTACGCGCCGTTCTTCCTCTCCAAAGCTGCCATTCCATACATGCGATCGGGAAGCGCGATCATCAACACGACGTCCATCCAGTCGCGCCAACCCTCGCCTCAACTGCTCGCCTATGCGTCGACGAAGGGCGCGATCTCGAATTTCACCGCCGGGCTTGCGGAAATGGTGGCGGAGAAAGGCATTCGGGTAAACGCTGTCGCGCCCGGCCCGATCTGGACGCCATTGATTCCGTCGACAATGCCGCCGGAAAAGGCGGCGAAGTTCGGTCAAAACACGTTGATCGGACGGGCCGGACAGCCGGCGGAGTTGGCCGGGGCTTACGTACTGCTTGCCTCCGACCTTGGCAGCTACATGACGGGAGCCGTCGTTCCCGTCACGGGCGGCGAGATCATGATTTAGCGGTTGGTCGGACTGTCGTTGGCGGAACCATCCCCATCAACCGAAGTTCAAATCGTGTTTAAACCGAGAAGAAAAATATGGCTATCACCAAGACACTCGACGACCTGTTCCTTGATACCCTCAAGGACATCTACTTTGCCGAAAAGCAGATTTTGAAGGCGCTGCCGAAAATGGCTCGCGCCTCGCAGTCGGAAGAAGGCAAGGCAGGTTTCTTGCAGCACCGCGACGAAACGCAGGGTCAGATCGAGCGCCTCGAGCAGGTGTTTGAAATTCTCGGCAAGTCGACTCGCGGTAAGACATGCGAAGCGATCCAAGGTATTATCGCCGAGGGCGAAGAGATCATGGAAGAGTTCAAGGGCTCTCCTGCTCTTGATGCAGGCCTAATTTCTTCGGCGCAGGCAGTTGAGCACTACGAGATCGCTCGCTACGGCACGTTGATCGCTTGGGCGAACCAGCTTGGCTTGAAGGATGCAGTTCCGCTCCTACAGGCCAACCTCAAGGAAGAAGAAGCGACCGATAAGAAGCTTACGCAGCTTGCCGAGACAGCTGCCAATGCCAAGGGTACAAAGGCGGCCTAATTGCGCACTGGGCCACATCAATAGTGTGGCCCAGTCAGCTATGCCAACCAAAGGCGACCGAGGCTTACTGCCCACTCCGGCCTCCCCTACTTGAATTTCATTGCGTTTGGCGCTCGTCAGTGGTCCACGCACCCGGCCATTGGTAGCACGATGTGCTGTTTTCTAGGTGTCTGATGCCTCCACTACCTCTTTGTGTCGAGGAGAAACTGACGGAGAGCGGCACCCTGTCGTCCAGCCAGAACGAAGGGGTCTTGGCACGCAGTTGATCCGCCGGATGGTCGCGCCCTGTTTCAACGGCGATGTAAAGGTAGAAAATGAGCCGCGGCTTCCGGCCGCGTCTGGACGGTCTCGGCTACCCCTAGAACGCCCCGCTGACTAAGGGGGGTTCGATATTGGCCTAAACGCGCCGGCTCAGTTGATCGTGCACACAATCACGTTCATGACTGCCTAGATGCTGAAACATGAGCGCTGCCTACGCCACGGAGCATCCGCAAGCTTAGGCAGCAATTTACACGCTATTCTTCGGCAACGAGCATCATAACGTGAGCGAGATGCGTTTCCAGTGCTGGAAGCGTCTCCTTTGCAAACCCCACGATCGTCTGATTGTCTCCCGATCCAGCGTATGTGCGAAAGAGCCCGACCGCCTCCATATGTGCCTGCGCCTGCATATCGAGGTACAGGACATCGAAGTCCTTTCCCTTGGCAGCATTTAACTGGTCCATCATCTTCTGATGTTTCGGAGCGAGCTCCGCGGGTGCCGGGGCTTCGATCGTCTTGGCGTCGAGGAGCATCTTCAACTTCTCGCCAGCCTTCTTGTGATCGGCAATGATCATCTTCGCCGTCTCCTTGAGATCTGCGTTATCTGCAGTCTTCAACGCCAGCTCGCTCGAGCGAACCTCGAACTCGTTGGCACTGACAACGGTCTTAACAAATGAATTTGTGTCGACCGTCATCATCGGTGCTGCATCACCAGCGGCCTTTGCTTTGATCTCAACCGCCGATACTGGCTGTGCCAGCAAGGCAGCTACGAGCGCTACGTATGGAATATTGCGCATTTTGTTCTCCTTGCTCATTTCTTTGATCCGAAGGCTTTGCTGAGATCATCGTTGGCTGCATCGACGGCGGTTTTCGCCTTGTCGACAACTTTCGCCATCCCGAAGAATTCATGCGTCACCCCATCGACATCGATCAGATTGACCTTCACCCCGGCATCCTTGAGCTTCTCGGCATAGGCCTGCCCCTCAGAGCGAAGGGGATCGATTTGCGCCGTTACTACAGTCGCGGGCGGCAGTCCTGCGAGGTCCGTTCTCCCAACGAGGTTGATGCGGGGATCGGACGTCTGGTCCTTCGATGTGAAGACGTTCGAGATAAACCACTCCATATCCGCCTTCCCGAGCGGCAGCGCGTTGGCGCTTTCTTGGTAGGATGGCGTGTTGGTGTCGTTTCCAGCTATCGGATAGACAAGGAGCTGGTAGACGGGTTCGGTCGTCTTCTTCTTCTTCGCCATGAGCGCGACGTTCGCGGCGAGATTGCCCCCGGCGCTTTCTCCTGCAACAGCAACTCGCTTGGCATCGCCATTCATGGTGTGGACGTTTTCCACGATCCAGGTGTAGGCCGCCCAGGCGTCATCATGCTGGGCCGGAAACTTGCTTTCAGGGGCGTGGTGATAGTCGACCGAAATCACCAAGGCCTTCGATCCGAGAGCCAGCGCGCGAGGCGTTGCATCATAAGAATTCAGATCGGCAACGACCCAGCCACCACCATGGAAGTAAAGGACAACAGGGAACGGGCCATCACCTTCCGGGATGTAGGCTCGGGCCGGCAGCGCCCCACTGGCTGTGGGGATGGCGAAATCCTTTGTCGCAACCTTCGCCTCAGGCAATGGCGATACCTTCCGATCCCGCTGTACGGTTCGAGCAGCGTCAGCCGGACTGGCCTGCATTCGAGCGTCCGGGACGCTCAGTGTATGAAACGGTTTGGCCCGGAGCAAATTTAGAGCATCGAGAACGGTTTGCATTTGCGGATCGGGCTTGGCTTGCTCCGCCAGTGATACTGATGCAATGAGTGATAGAGCAGCGACCGCACCAAGTGTGCGGACAGTGTGGAGTTTGAACGACATGGTGGTTCCTTCAAATAAGTTGGTTACTGCTTAGGCGGTTCGACGGTCTGGCCGTAGGTTCCGACATGTTCACCCTTGCCGATGACATGCCCGGATGCGGCCGCGAGAAACGCGTCTCGATCTGATGTCGCAGGGATGTCGAGAACGGCGTCGAGAGCCAGCACCTGGAAATGATAGTGGTGTGCGGGATCACCAACGGGGGGCTTGGGACCGAAGTATCCGTGAGTGCCGGAGCTGTTTCGGCCTTGCATCACGCCTTCTGGTTCCATGAGGCGTAGTTGCTCTTGGAGACCTTCCGGCAGTTCTGTAACGCCCGCAGGAATGTTCCAAGCCACCCAATGCACGAACGGCATGATCGGGTGGGAATCCGGGTCCTCCATCACGATGGCGTAGGATGCCGCGCCCTTAACGGCTTTCCAGCGAATGCCCGGCGACACGCCATCGGCATATTCGCTGTGTTTCTGCGGGATTGCTCCACCAGAAGCGAAAGCGTCGGATGAAACCGACAGCGTTTTGTCTGTTTTTGTTTCCGGTCGGTCCTTGGCGAGCGGGACACCGACACCCTTTGCGGCCTGCTCTTCCATCGGCTTGGCGGGAGCGGCTTTCGCAGCCGCGGCTTTCTTGCCATCACCATCGTGGGAGACGCGATAGATCACGCCGTTGGTATCGTCGGCCATCAGCAGCGATCCATCCTTGGCGACAGCCAGGCCGACCGGCCGCGCAAAATGCGTCTTACCGCCATCGCTGAGAAACCCGGTGAGAAACGGCTCGATGCTTTTGGGCTGGCCGTTTTCGAAATGGATTCGGACAATCTCATAACCGGATGCAGGATTGCGGTTCCAGGAGCCGCGCATTGTCGCAAACGCGTCGCCCTGGTATTCGGCGGGGAAGGCCGATCCGCTGTAGAACTTCATTTGCATCGGGGCGGCATGAGCGGTGTATCCGATAACCATCGGCTCGCTCTGATCGCGCCACTGTTCTTTCGTCAGTCCACCAACCGGGGTCGACTGCGGATAGATGTCGCCTGCCCCGAAGACATGCGGCCAGCCGTATTGTTTTCCCTGCTCCAGGCGGTTGAGTTCTTCAGGTTGGACCTCGTCACCAAGAAGATCGATACCGTGATCGAGCCCCCACAGTTCGCCGGTCTGTCTATTCCAGTCAAAGCCGATTGTGTTCCGAAGGCCTGAGGCGAAGATAGCTCTGCTTTTTCCGTCGGGCGTTGCGCGAAGCATCGTTGCGTTCTCGGCGTTGCTCTCGTTGCAGGCGTTACAAGTAGAGCCGACGCTGATGTAGAGCATTCCATCCGGTCCGAATGCCAAAACCCGGTTAGGGTGTTGGCCGGCATCTGGCAAATCGCCGATGATCAGCTTGAGTTCACCAAGCGTCCCGTCTTCTTTGATATCCGCGACGAAGACTTCCTTGACCGTTACGAGGTAGAGCCTGTTGTCCTTGATTGCCAATCCGTGCGCTTGCGCGCGCGACGCAACCTGGATCGGAGCTCCATCCGCCGTTCCATCGCCGTCGGCATCCCTGAGGAGCAGAACATCGCCTTCTTCACGGCGACTGACGTAAACGTCACCAGTGTCGGAGACTGCGATAATGCGGGAGTTTCCGAGGCCTTTGGCGAATGGCTGGACCTTGAAGCCGTCCGGGACCTTCAACTGACCGATGCGGTCGCTGGTCGGTTGGACCTTGTTCGGCTTGAAAACGTTGGTAGTGATCTTGACGTCGGTTCCGTCTCCTTGCTGCGCGTGCGCAGTAGAAAAAAGGGAAAGTGCCGTCGCGATGGCGGCAGAGCCTAATCGATATTTCATGATTGTTCCTCCGGTGCGCAGGCCAAACCTGCGTGGGAGGTACATGTTCCGTCGCATATTACTGCGGCAGTATTTTTTCGAATCCAATCAACGGACGTGCAGGCGGATGATGAATTCTAAGTGAGAACAGGTGAGATCGGGGTTGCAACAACTGTTCACCGTCAAAGTGCCGCCCGCAAGGCGGGCGACACTTTGAACCAGTTTTCATACTAGTTGTTATGCGCCGCACAAGCTTCGTCTTCCGGCGTCGCATTGCTCTTACCGCCTTGGGTTTGAAGCTTGTTGCCGCCGGCACTGCTGGCGGGGTCTTGGCATTTCGTCTTGTCCATCTTCATCGTGCTGCCGGTGCTCGATGAATCGACAGCCTTCGGCTTTTTCATGTCGGTGTTGGCACCGCCGCCAGTATCATTCTGGTTTTTGTCGATCGTCGACCCGGCGGGCGCGGGATTAGACTGCGCAAATGCAGCAGTCGACATTCCAACCGTAAGAATAGCCGTTGCAAGTAGTTTCAAGCGCATGGTTTCCTCCTGAGGACTTGTTGGTTAGCGCTGGATAACAACCACCGACTCGACTTGTTCCGAGAAAGGACGACGAATGCTCAGGTTTCCTAAGTGTCGGGTAGATGGCCACGAGTTGGGATAGATCGACCGTCGCATTGGCCAATCGGCTGAAGGCTTTTGAAAAAATGCTGGGTTCTTTTAAAAAGAGAAACCCTCGCGAGGGACCGAGCGAGGGTTTCTCTATGCTGTCGCGGCCTGTAACGGGCAAGCTTACCAGATGGGCTTCCGATAAATTGCGACTGCTCCATTAATCTGCGTAGAGCTCTTTTGTTCCTCATGGCGAAGTTCTAATCCGTCGCGACGTGGCGGACATTATCACGACGGTCAATTCGAGTGAGCGCGACGGCGATCAAGGACGCACGCAACTCCAGGCTGTCAGAATTAGCGCTTTCGTAAATAATGTCGCCCAAGTCCTGCGAGCGCGAGACGGGGCCATCTGAAAGGTTCGCCTCCTTCGCTTCAATAACGAAACCCAACTCGCGGACGCTTGTTTGAGGAGCGGAACGATCAATCGTCAACTTCTGCAGAAAATCGCCCCACGCCGCCCCGCCCTCGGTGTCGCTATCGTTCCAGTTCAGTTCGCTTCTGGTGAATGTCTCCAGCTGGTATAAGGGCGTAAATCGCCTTACGGCATCCATTCACGATCCGACGCGTAGCCGGGAGAGTTCACTACTTCTCACCGGGATAATTGCTTCCACTCAACAGTCGAGCGAGGTGGACCGTATTGCGCGCAAGCATGTCAACTGCGTTCGCTACCACCTCGGGAACCTCGTCAAGATCGACGAAATTAACGCTACCCATTGCCTCTCCGACCCAATAGGCGACGGCATTAGCTGGTATTGTGAACCCGACATCATTCAGGGCTTGATAGACTTCCGCGGAAACGTGGTGCGCGCCGTCCTCGTTGCCGACCACCGCGACAGCGGCGACCCGACCGTACGAAACCATTTTTCCCTCTTCGTCGGTTTCCTCAAGGAAGGCGTCCATCCGTTCAAGCGCGCGCTTCGCCACAGACGATGGCTGTCCCATCCAGATCGGCGTGCCAAGGATGAGGATGTTGGCACTGAGTATCGCCTTTCGGATGTCCGGCCACGCGTCGCCGGTGCCTTCATCGGACGTAACCCCCGGTTTGATGTTATGATCGGCGAGGTGGATGATGTCGGTCTCGACACCAAGCTCGCGCATCGCGTCCGCGATTAGTTTAAGCATGCGGTCCGTCGACGAGGGATCGCCGCTGCTCGACTTGAGGGTACTGTTGAGAGCGATAGCCGTGAGGGTCACGAGGACGTCTCCAATTGTTGGGTTGACATGATGCCGGCATGGGCACTGAGATTACGATCCTGCGTGGGCACGAAAGCGTAAGCTCCGCCTTTGCTCAGCGCGCGCTGGTACGCCGGGCGTGCATGGATACGGCGGAGCCAGTCAATGGTCGCGGGTTTGTCTGATCCTACCAACCCACGCGAACGAGCGGCTTCCAAAGGAAAGCTCATCATTACGTCGGCGGCAGTCAGCAACTCGCCGGCGAACCACGTTCTCTGTGCAAGCACGTTTTCGATGAAATCTAGATGTACGTTCAACATGGGACGCAGTCGTTTGGCCCCGTAGCGTCCGATTAATGGCATTTTGGAAACTACAAGACTAGCGAACAGGATTGGCATGACTGATCCCTCGGCATAATGAAGGAACTGTCGGTAGGAAATCGCTTCTCGGGGGTCGACGGGACAGCCAAGTTTCCCGCCAGCTTTGCCGGCGAGGTACTCACAGATAGCACCAGTCTCCACGAGGGTAACTGCGCCACCCTCGGCATCGAGGTCCTCCAGGATCGGCGACTTGCCGAGTGGATGAACTATTTTTAGTTCCGCAGGTGCTGTCATGTCTTTGTTCCGCTCGTGAAAGCGGATCGCGTACTCGAACCCAAGTTCTTCCAGTAGCCATAGCACGCGTTGCGACCGGCTATTGTTGAGGTGATGAACGATGAACAAAGGCTTCTCCTGCTTCGAGGTCAAAAAGGAGAAGCTCCAGCCACTCGGAATGTTCCTTCGAAGAGGCAGCCGATTTTGCGGGGCATTATCGCGTAACCGTATATCTTGTCGGCATCGGTCCCCTGACATGGCTGAGACGGCTTGGGAGATACTTGCGCTCTTGCCGTCACCGGGAGAGCCAGCATGTCCCTATTTGATCTACGTTCGCTTGATGGAGAGGACATCGACCTCGTGGTGCGCGCAGTTCCATGTCCCTCCCGACACCGATCGCGGTCGCGCCGCTCTGACAGCTGCCATAAGCCGCGCAAGTGCCGGAGAGACGTCCGAGCTTGCAGCATGGAAGCGATCGGGACACAGCTGGATCGCGTTTTGTCCGAATGGTGCGCGGAGCATTCTGCGATAAGGGCAGCGCCAAATATGACGACGGCGCCGATGCTAGTCGACTGGTTGGAGTTCGGCATCAAAGACGAGGAGGAGCTGGCGCGCCTTCTGCGCGATACCGCAATATTAGGCCTCAAGATGCCCAACTAGCGTCGAAAGTTGTGTCAAAACGCCAGGGTTAGGCGTTCGATAAGCTCCGTCGGGCCCCGGGCCCAGATGATGTCGAACTTGCGGCGGCGACAGGGTTGGTCCCAACAAGCACCGTGCGGGGAAAGTTTAGAAGCTTTTTTTATTTTGCAAGAAACGCGTGACCCTAAATATGCTCATCTTGCACTAAGCTGCCGCGACCTCATCGACGACGGAGGCGAAGTACTCGGCTTCCATCTCGATGGAATCCCTTAAAGCCTCGTAGTCTCGGATTTCTTCGACCGGAGCGTTAGCAGCCGACAGCTTTCCCAAATACAGTGAAACCTGACTGTAAGACTCGCAGAGCTCATCAAGCATCCACTTGCCTGCAAGCACTCGGATTTGAGGTAAACGCATAGCAAGAAGCGCCCATCCGTGCCTGCTGTGATTAAGCTGAATTTGTCCCATTCCGCCTCCGGTGCTGCCGATGCTCTGGCAGCGTCTACTCCCAAGTTTCTTGAGCGTATGACACCACGTTTGTCATCCGGCGGAAACGCGCACAATAGGCGTACTTGCAGCACACCTAATAAAGAAACACTTCAAAAAATACGGACGCCAGAGTTCATTTAGGCCACGGCGCTGCTTTTGCAGGCACGAGCTCAGGTCTTTCTGAAGCCGTTGATGCGCTTGACAATTGGAATGTAAATCTGATCGGCGCGATGAAATCAATCGAGGTTTAGAGGCTCTGGAGCTCCTCCAACTGTCCGTACTGCTCGTCACCGCGTTGATATGCATACCTGGTTGCTTTGCGTCGCCGACCCAGCGGTGCCCGGGCCAGTGTTGGTTGAACCAGCGTTGCAATCGGTATTCTCACCATCGATCCAGTACCGTCCTAGAACTTGTGCCGTTGTTCGTGCCAGACCCGGCTGCTGTGCCGCCATTAAAGCCCCCCGCGCTCCCGTCCGATCCGCCGGACGATTGGCGAGCGCCGAAGTTGCGAGGCCAAGTGAAAGGACGTAGAGGCCTAGTGCCAACAACTAGGGCCGTGGCTCAACTAACCACCCGCGCGGCGCGTAATGCGACGCCTCCTATGCGCCATGTCCGTTCCCGTGTGGTCATCCGCGTCATCGTCTAGGTTTCGAGAAGAAGGCCACGCGCGCATGACGCTCGGACTGTCTCCTCTGGCTGCCATCGCGGCGAGCGGGTTCACCGAAAGCCGCATGTGGCGTGGCCTTTTCCAACGGGCGTTTCAATCGGAACTTGAAAGGCCAAGCTGCGTCCAAACGCCGCTTCCATGGCGAGGAAATTCCCACATATATCGCTTCCAGACGGCGGACCCCATTGGAGATGGTAGCCCTCCTCTCCTCCGGTTGCTGAAAACTCTGTGAGCGCTGGAGATTTGGTCATCCCGCTCCATTAGCGGAATAACGGTCACCGGAGCGAGACGAAAAGATTGAGGCATGGCCACGAAAGGTTTGTCCATTAGACATTGATGGCACAGGCCTACTTCTTTGAGAAATCGGCACTTCGTCCCGCACCCATGGAACCGCGGGCGCGTCTGCGCGATTAATCGGCATGATGAAAAAAATCGTCCTCGGTTCATTTATCTCCCTCGCATCTTTGGGGGTCGTTCACGCCCAAGACCTCTCGCCACAAGAGATCAACAGCGTCAATCTTTCTTCGCTCTTGTCTGACAAGAGGCTCGAACACCTCCCGACCGACAAGCCCGATCCCGCGGTTATTCACCTTCAGGTCTTGCTAGATCGTGCAGGTGCGTCGCCAGGCGTTATCGACGGCTTGGATGGAGCAAATGTCAGGAAGGCCATCGCAGGCTTCGAACTGCTGCAGGGGCTCCCCGTCGACGCGAAACTAGACGAAGAGATTGTAGCACGTCTGTCTGACGACCAGCATGTTATTGGGCCGTACACGATCGCGGCCGATGACGGCGACGACATCGTCCCAGAAATTCCGAAAGACTACTCGGAGCAGGCGAAAATGGCCCATCTCGGATACACCAGCGTTGCCGAAAAACTGGCGGAGCGCTTCCACATGGACGTGGACCTGATACGTGCGCTGAACCCAACGGCGCAGTTTATACCTGGCGAAACACTGTCTGTTGCCGTTGTGGGCGCTCCCCGGACCGGGAACGTGAAGCGGATCGAGGCCCACCGAAAGGCAGGCGAACTGGTCGCCTACGACGAGAACGACAAGGTTTCGGTCGTTTACCCGGCAACCATCGGCAGCGAGGATAACCCGTCGCCTTCAGGAAAGCACAAGGTCAACGGTGTCGCTCGAAATCCGCCATACGTCTACAATCCAAGAATCAATTTCCAGCAAGGCAAGAATAAGTCAAAGCTCACACTTCCAAGTGGCCCCAACAACCCCGTGGGTACCGTTTGGATCGATCTCTCTGAGCCGACCTACGGCATCCACGGTACGCCGGAACCATCATTGATCGACAAAGCTGGGTCTCACGGCTGTGTCCGACTTACGAACTGGGACGTCGAGGAGCTCAGCAGCATGGTCAAGCCCGGTGTCACTGTCGTTTTCGAGGATTAGAGCACCACAACGTGTGAGCAATCTGGACGGTGCCCGATCACCAAGCGATGTGCACTTGCTGCGGGTCGGGAAGCCCCGAGCTTCGCTCCAGAGATCGATCCTTGGAAATGGGTGCAGATGCAGACCCGTCGCGCCCGACCTAGAAGGTCTGCAAGGGCACATGATCAAGCCAATGTAGCCTTCTCGGAACATTCAGCTTTGACGCCCGTTGGCTCCTCACCAAACATAGGAGGAGCACACCATGACCAACACTTACAATGAAGGCGCGCCGAACTTCGCCAGCGGCCTCGCCAAGAGCACGCTTACCGCGTTTTTCGACAACCGAAGCGAGGCCGAGACGGCCATTGACAAATTGAAGTCGGCCGGGGTCTCCGACGTCCGCCTGATGCCGGGCTACGAAGCCGACAGCGAAGGTCCAGCGACCGCGGCGGAAGGTTCCGGTTTTTGGGCCGGGCTCGCCGGCTGGTTCTTTCCCGATGAAGACCGCGACGTCTACGCCGAAGGGCTCCGCCGTGGTGGGTTTCTCGTGTCCGCGTCCGTAGACCAGAGCAATTACGACACGGCGCATGACATCCTTGATGACGAAGGCTCGATTGACATGGACGAGCGTGCGGACCTATGGCGAGAGGAAGGCTGGACGGCCGGGGGCAGCCACCAGGCTAATCCGTCGAAGGACGACGCTTTCCAGGCGGACGAGGCTGCTGGGAGCGCCAGGGGCGTCGGCCGCTACACAAGAAGCTCGCAGGCAACGTCGCCGCGCGTGCGTGGATACGATCTGGCCGAGAACCTTCCCTACGATATCGTTGACGACGTTGTCCCGACGGGCCATCAGCGCGACGTGTCCGAAGGCGACCGGCCTGCGGACGACCGGAGGTCGCAGGAGCAGTCGATCGACGACCTGCGGCAGAGCCAGATGCTTCCTGGAAGCCGCTAAGTCACGATTTTGATGCGAGGTCGCGTGACGGCGCGGCCTCCACCCCACTCTTTGTCGGCGGAGTTGAAGTTGATGTCCCAGTGTGTCTCGTGCGCTATGACACCAGTCGACTTTCGGTTTGCTACTGACTCGGCGAGAATTGTCCTTTGGCATCCTTTTCGACGCCTGACATGTCAATCGCCCTTGGCTTGAATCCGTCTGAAACCTTCTTTACCTCCGGATCGCCCTCACGAGAATGCTCCCTGTGCCCTGCTGAGCTCTGATAGTTATTCATCTTCGCCAGGCTCGCCGAATCTCACCTTGATTGCCGCTATGCACTCGGACGGACACGTTAACGACCAGTTCGATGGCTGGTACCGGATTGTGCGACAGCCGATGATCTTTCCCATCCGTTTCAAAACCCCTAGAGACTTGGTTGGCTCCCTGCTGTCACCAAAATCAATGTCTCGAGCTAAACCTCGCGCCCGTCAATCGTCATCCGGCGCTGGCCTTTGTTCGACGGAGCGCCATCTACCGGTAAATAGAGAGTTCGCAAGAAAAGGACGCCATGCAGGACATACCAAATGACGAAGCCGACCTCAGCGCTGTGATCACGGAAATTGAAGCTGTCGAATTTGATCCTGGATCACCAGGATGGGCTGCATTGTATGCCCGGTTGGCCGGGGGCAGCACAATGCGATTGGAGTTTGACGCCAAGGCGTTTGTTACGTTGGAGACCGCGATAAGCGCAGCGCAGAAGCAAATGACGCAAGACCAAGGTGTCCAGTGACTGCAAACTGACGAAGCGACCGAACTGCGTCCAAAGTGACCGGCTGCCAGTTACCGAATGCAAAATGCCAGCCACCAGATCGACGGCTGGCATAGGGTTTGATAATTTAGGCTACTCTCAAAATTTTTCCCATTGCTCCGCCGGCGTTGTTCGAAGAGCGCACGATTGGCTTCCGCCTGAAAAGGCAAGCGTGAGCTTGCTGGCCAGTGCTTTAGCTGGCGACGATACCGCCTTTTCGTTACGAGCCACTACCCTCGCGCCGGAGACAGACCTTACATCTGCCAATCGAAACTGCTCTACGAGCTTTTTTCAGCTTCGCGGATTCGGAGGCTAGCGTCGCGCAGCCGCATTGGCTTCTTCGACGATTAGCCGAAGAAAGGCCCGGAGACGGCCCAGAAAACAACAAGAGAGAGCGACGGCAGAACGAATGTGGCCGGCTTTCCGGAGAGATCTGCTACGGTCTTGGTGAACTTAGAGAAAAAATTTCGACGTGACACTGTCGCTTATGTCAGCCTCATGTTGCCCACCCCGCAAATGATAACGCGATCATGACCGGCGCCGTTCCGCTGGCTGGCCTGAGCGTACCTTAACGTACGAAGAGATATGGTTTGCCTACGGATACTCCGGCGAAGCGCGTCGCTCCGCCGGAGATGGGATAACCTACCCGTTAGGACGGATCACGACTTTTACGCAACCGTCCTGCTTGTCCCTGAAAGTCTTGTATGCCTCCGGTCCCTCTTCCAGCCCGATCCGGTGTGTGATCAGGAAGGACGGATCGATCTTGCCTTCGACGATGAGGTTCATGAGCGGTTCAAGGTAACGCTGCACGTGCGTCTGACCAGTCTTCAGTGTCAGGCCCTTGCCTACGAACGCTCCTAACGGCGCGGGAACGGCCGGTCCGACAAAGACGCCTGGAAGAGAGACGGTTCCTCCCGGCCGGCAGGCGAGGATCGCCTGACTGAGAGCATAGGGCCTTTCGGTTGACGTCAGTTTGGTCTGCATCGTCTCCATGACGCCTCCTGCGCCGTGGCTTTCCATACCGACAGCCTCGATGACTGCGTCGGGACCGTTGCCGCCGGTCATGTCGACGATCTTTTGCTGCAAGTCTTCATCCGTGTAGTCCAGCGTTTCCGCGCCCGCCGCTTGTGCGAGGGCAAGACGTTCCGGCACCGTGTCGATAGCAATGACGCGCTCGGCGCCGAGCAGGAAAGCCGACTTGATTGCGAAGAGACCGACCGGACCGCAGCCGAAGACGGCAACTGTCTGGCCCGGCTGGATGTCGCAGTTTTCCGCCGCCATATAGCCGGTCGGAAAGATGTCGGAGAGGAAGAGGACCTGCTCGTCCGTAAGGCCATCGGGCACCTTGATTGGGCCGACGTCGGCGAAGGGCACACGAAGGTACTGCGCCTGCCCACCGGGGAACCGACCGTACATGTCCGAATAGCCGAACAGACCTGCCGTTGGATAGCCAATCTGCTCCGCCTGCTTGGTACCGGAAGGATTCGAGCGTTGGCAAAGTGAAAACAGGCTGCGCTTGCACATCGAGCATTCGCCGCACGAGATCGTGAACGGCACCACGACGCGGTCTCCGACCTTAAGCTTCGAATTGCCACGACCGACTTCGACCACCTCGCCCATCGTCTCGTGACCCATGACGTCGCCGGCATGCATGCCGGGAACAAAGCCGCCATAGAGATGCATGTCGGAGCCGCAGATTGCGCAGCTCGTCACCTTGATGATCGCGTCGCGGTCGTCCTGGATGATCGGGTCGTCGACTTCCTCGCAGCGGATGTCGCCGCTGCCATGCCAAGTAAGTGCCTTCATGTCGCTCTCCTCATGTCTTTCAGTTTTTTTTGGTCAGAAGCTGCTCAGGGCTGGCCGCTGCCACCTGCCGCACCGTAGACCTGTCCAGTCGAATAGCTGGCCTGCGGATCTGCAAGTTGCACGTAGATGGAGGCCAGTTCCGCCGGCTGTCCCGGACGGCCCATCGGCGTGTCGCCGCCGAATTTCTGGAGCTTCTCCATTGTCGCGCCGCCGCTGACCTGCAGCGGTGTCCAGATGGGACCGGGGGCCACGCCGTTGACGCGAATACCCTTGGGACCAAGCTGTTTTGCCATCGACTTTGTGAAGTTCATCACGGCCGCCTTGGTCATCGCGTAGTCCACCAGATCTTCCGAAGGGTCATAGGCTTGTACGGATGTCGTCTGAATGATGACGGATCCCGGCTTCAAATGCTTGAGCGCCGCCTTGGTGAGCAGGAACGTCGCGTAGATGTTGGTCTTCATCGTCGCGTCGAACGCCTCGTAGGTGATGTCCTCAATCGCCTGGGCCTGCTGCTGTCGGCCGGCGTTGTTCACGAGGATGTCGAGGCCGCCGAGGGCCTTGGCGGCGTCTTCGACCAGCTTCTCGCAGAATGCCTGATCGCGAAGGTCGCCGGGAAGCGCGACGCCTTTGCGGCCTTCCTTCTCGATGAGCGCGATGACTTCCTTCGCATCCGGTTCTTCGTCCGGAAGGTAGTTGATGGCGACGTCGGCACCCTCGCGGGCGTAAGCGATTGCGGCAGCGCGGCCCATGCCGGAATCGCCGCCAGTGATCAGGGCCTTGCGGCCGGCCAGACGCCCCGATCCCTTGTAGGATGTTTCGCCGTGGTCGGGTTTCGGGTTCATCTTGCTCGCAAGTCCGGGGAACGGCTGGGACTGCTTTTCGAAAGGCGGCTTCGGATATTTCGTTGTCGGGTCTTCCATTGTCGCGGAATCCTTTTTCTGAAGTGTCTGGGCGATCGACGGAAACGCCGACGCGGCAAGCGATGCGCTCGCTACTGCCAGGATGGAACGGCGGGTGGTCACAAGGGGCGGTCGCTGCATGTTCTGCGATCTCCGGAAAAGGCCGGGCGCGCACGTCCGGCAACGGCATTGATCAATGTGCTTTGTTCGCCACCTATGCCAAAAGCGGTGATGACGCCGCCGTAAAGGCGTTCGCCGGAAAGACGCTGCCGACGCTGGACATGCACAAGATGCACGTCCAGAAGCTGGTGGCAGAAAGGCTTGATCAAGGGTACACTCCATGTGGGGACCGCATGCACAACCTAGGCCGGCTGTCATTGTTCCCTAATGGTGACCACCAATTTCAGGCTGCGTCGGCGATCGCCGTCATCGCAAAAATAATCCACCAACACCGATCCCCTCACACCAGAAACGAGGCGATGCTCTTTGCAAGCACCTCCGGGTTTTCTTCAGCGACATGATGGCCGCTATCGATGCCGTAGCCGGTCACGTTGTTCGCCCAGTTTCGCCAGATTGCCACGGGATCGCCGTAGATCTTCTCAAGGTCGTCGCGCATCGACCATAGACAGAGCATTGGACGCGTGATCTTCCGTCCGGCGTCGCGATCTGCGCGGTCATGCTCGTGATCGATCCTGACCCCGGCGCGATAGTCCTCGATCATACCATGGACGACGCCGGGATCATGGATTGCGCTCAGCAGATCGGCATATGCCTCCGGTCCCATCAGGTCGGGCGATACCCCCGAGTACCATGCCGTAGGATTGGCGAGGATCGCCCGTTCCGGCTTTTCGGGCTGAGCGAAGAAGAACCAGTACCACCAGTCTCTTGCAAACTTCCAGTCGGCTCGCTCGAGATGCTCGAGAACAGGCAAGCCGTCGACGGTAATTAGCCTGCGCACGACATCGGGATGATCCATCGCCATCCGGAAAGCCGTCAAGCTTCCGCGGTCGTGACCGACGACGTCGAACTGTTGGTGCCCGAGCGACTCCATCATCTCGATAAGAGCGATCGCTTTAGCGCGCTTCGAGGAATTTCGGCTGTCTGGCGCATCGACCGGAACATAGGATTGGCCGAACCCAGGCAGGTCTGGGCAAATGACTGAGAACCTGTCCGCAAGTTGATCAGCTACCCTGCCCCAGGTCATGTGCGTGCGTGGATGGCCGTGCAACAGCAGAACTGGCTGGCCGGCTCCCCCATGGCGAACCCGAAGAACGCCTGCCTCGGTCTCGATCTCCACAAGGGAGAAGTCGTTGAACATGTCTTTCTCCAAATGGACGATCCAGACAACTCGATCGCCTCTAACCTTTCCTTTCAGAACCCGCATCAGGCTCTCCGGGTTCCCCTGCAAACGAGAACGGCAGGTCTCCGCATGTCCGCCTGCGCTGCTGCGCGAAGCGCCGACTTTAACCTGACGCCATTGATCGTCCCGAACGTGAAAACTGGTCCTGATGGAGAAAGCCTCGTGCGTGGGGATGGCTGGCGCCAGGTATGCTGCACGCGCCCTCTCTCTGAGGGATGGAACCGATCGAACTAATTCGGGCCAACGGGGCTCTGCGCGCTTCCCATCAGATCCTGCCAGGTCGCACTCGCGCCGACTAACGTCGCATGCGCACCAGTTCGCCAAATCGCATCGGCGAAGGACGATACCAGCCCATTAAGATCATCAGATCCGGTCAGCAATTCATCTGCCACGATCGGACTCTGCGGATTTCCCTAGGTGCTTCTTTACCGTCGCGACCAGCTCCGGGAGATCGGGCAGTTTACCAAGATTACGGGCACCGGCCAGAATGGTTTCATTTGATAGCTCTCTTGTGTCGCTCGAGCTCGATAAGACAAAAGAGACACGAAGTGACTTCGTTCGAGGCGACGGGGGTTACCCGCTCGACATGGAGGTTGACGTCACGCACAGCAAGGCAGGAATAAAGGGTTTCGAGAACTTGAATGCGTGCTCGTTCGACCCGACGGGCTCAAGAACCTGGATGCATTCGAGATTGCGTCTGCTAGCTCCATCGCAATGAAGGCGTCGTCTCCGACCACAAAGACGAGCTTGCGCTCCTCAGCTCTGGCATACTCGTTCGAGCGTCCTCATAAGGGCGTTTCGATTAAACACTAAACCTACATTGTCGTAACAATTCACTAGCACGCGGTCTCACCGAGGCCCCGATGCATGCGGGACGCCTTCGCCAAGAGCTTTCCAGCCAGGCACTAAATCGAAAACTAGGGCAATTGTGACTGTTTTACAGTTGCTTCGAGGAGTTGGAAGCACAAATCCCAAGCGGATCGCTGACGGTCAAGGTCCTACTACCTTCGCGATCGTCTCGTTCAATAGCCTCTGCGTGAACGGCTTCGCCAGTCTTGGGATGTCGACCTCCAATCCGTCAGGAAGTTCCGCAAAACCCGTGGCAAGGATAACCTTCTGGTCTGGATAGAGTGCCACTATCTTTTCGGCGAGTTCCGCACCTGTCATGTGCGGCATCGCATGGTCTGTAACGACGACGTCGGGCAGCGGCCCTGCCTCGAGCAGTGCGAGGGCCTCTTCGCCCGACATGGCTTCCGTCGGTCGATGTCCGAGATCCTCCAGCATCAAGATAGTGTTCATCAGCACGAGGCCATCGTCGTCGACGACGAGAACGGCGAGAGGCCTGCTCGGAACAAGCTCGGGTTCCACCGCCCGTGGCTGGTCCATTTCGGCCGCGACGTCCGAAACGCGGAGCCATAATTCCGCGGTGGTTCCCTTGCCCGACTGGGACTTCATGACCAAACCGCCTCCGGACTGCGCCATCAGTCCCTGCACCATCGGTAGTCCCAGGCCCGTACCCTTGCCGATACCCTTCGTGGTGAAGAACGGCGTTGTCGCCTTCTCGAGCGTCTCGGCGTCCATTCCGGCACCTTCATCTTTCACCGACAAACATACATAGTCGCCGGCCTTCAAGTCCTTGACCTGCCCATCTCCGAGCGTCCGCTTCTTTGCGGAGATCACGATGGATCCGCCGCCCGACATCGCGTCGCGGGCGTTGACCACAAGGTTGAGGAGAGCGTTGGCGAGCTGGTTCGGGTCGGACTGCACCTTGGGGAGCTTCAGCGGAAACGTTGTGCTGATATCGATCCCAGGTCCAATCGAACGCTGAAGGAGTTCCGCGGTTTCGGCGACCAGGGCGGGCACGTCGACGGGCTCTATTCTCAAATCCTGCTTGCGCGAGAAGGCGAGCAGTCGCTGCGTCATAGAAGCGCCCCGCTTCGCGCCCGTGATCGCGTTGTCGATCAGGCCAACGATCTCGGGAACGGCTACCGCCTTTTTGCGTGCAATCTCCAGGCTGCCGAGGATCGCGGTCAAAAGGTTGTTGAAGTCGTGGGCGATGCCTCCCGTGAGCTGACCGACGGCCTCCATCTTCTGGGCCTGAAAGAGTTCCTCCTGAGTGCGGTGAAGTGCTTCCTGCGACTCGCGTTTTTCCGTGATGTCGCGCGTGACCTTAGCGAAGCCGATCAGCTTGCCATCGTCGTCGTGGATAGCATCGATGATGACTGTCGCCCAAAATCGGGTCCCGTCTTTGCGAACACGCCAGCCTTCCTTCTCGAAGCGCCCCTCCGCGGCCGCCGTCTTCAAAGCTTTCGCCGGCAGCTCGTCGGCCCTGTCCTCTTCGGTGTAGAACCTCGAGAAATGTTGGCCGATGATCTCGTCGGGCTCATATCCCTTGATGCGCCGCGCGCCGGGGTTCCAGCTCACGACGTTTCCTTGCGGGTCGAGCATGTAGATCGCGTAGTCTGTGACGCCCTGGACGAGGAGACGAAACTGCTCCTCGCTGCGCTTCAAAACCTGCTCAGCGATCTTCCTTTCCGACAGGTCGCGAGTGATCTTGGCAAAACCCACAAGTTGGCCGTGCTGATCGCGGATCGCATCGATGATAACGTGCGCCCAGAACCGCTCCCCATCCTTGCGGACGCGCCAGCCCTCTGCTTCGAAACGCCCCACAGTTTCGGCGGTCGTAAGAGCCTTCGCCGGCATTCCGGCGGCATTGTCTTCTGCAGTGTAGAACCGGGAGAAATGCTCACCCAGGATTTCTTCTTCGGTGTATCCCTTGAAACGCTGGGCTCCGGCATTCCAACTGCTAACCAGCCCGTCCGGATCGAGCAGGTAGATGGCATAGTCGGTGATCGCGTCGACGAGAAGACGATAGCGCCCTTCGCCGGACGCGGCCTGAAGCGTGCTGGCGCGAGCTGTCATGCGCATTCTTTCGTAAAGCTGATATCCCTCATCTGGCTGATTTAGTGTGATAACGCCGTGATGCAACCGGTTGCTAACGTACGGTACCGGACGATGCGCACGGTGTTGCCGGCCGACGCTAGCGAGCTTCCCGACATCAAGCTCAATATGATCATCGACAATAGCTTTCAAAATTCGCCGGTGATGGCTTCGATGCCGCCGTCCGGCTTGGCGGAAGCTTGGAGAAAGACATGATCGCGGTCCGCATCGCTGCCTACTGGCGGCTCGTCCGGCTGCTCTCAGTAATACCTCGATGCGCATTCTGTCCAAAAAGGCCGCAGGGCCTCATGACGCACAATTACATGCCGCCGGCTCGCTCCACCGCGGGTCTGTAAAGACGACCCGGAACGGGGCGACAGTTACCCCGCCGAAGATGAATGAGACCGTTTCCAGCGGCGTTTCGGCTGCGTCGTCCTGTCTGAGGTAATCGACCATCATGGAAAACATCTCGCGTCCGCCCGGTTGCGCTCAACGAAGCGTCTTTCTTCAGGAAGGACAGCGTCCTTTGCGCGCCAGCGCTGGAAAGCGTGTGACCCGTCCACGCTTTCTTCCAGTTCAACCTCACATCGCCGACGCCGAGCTGTGCGGCGGCGAGCCTTGAAGCCATAGGCGGGATCGTCGTGTCGTTTTCGCCATGGACGAGGCGAACTGGCGTGCCATTGCTAGGCGGAATAACCGTCTGCGGGGGATTCGATCAACTGTTCTCGGTTTCGGGACGTTAAACAGACCAAGGGCGCTCGACCCGTTACGGGGAGCGCCCTTCTTCACCCGGACAGCGCCGCGCTCACGAAATCATTCCGCGGTACAGGCCATCGTTGGTTCGGGTGATGATCTTTAGATGATGTTTCAGGCGATGATTTTCAAGATGAGAGCGTTTTCGCCGTCGTCTCCATCCAGGCGCGATGCTTCTCCTCGTCCTGGTGTGCCTTCATGAAAAAAGCCTTCGAGGCCGGGATCGCATCTTCGTGACGGATTGCCCGCTCGTAGGCGGTAACCGTGTCGTCCTCGTTCGTCTTCATGGCTTTGAGGATCGCGGTGTCGCCCAGCATGTCGGCGAGTGCGATCTTACCGGTCGTCAACATCTGCTTCATGTCGCCCTCGGTTGGTGCTTCAATGCCGAGTTCGCGGGCCATGGCGGTCAGCACCTGGATGTGCTGCAGGTGGTCTTGTTTGAAGATGGAGATCTGGCTTGCGAGTTCGCGGCTATCAAGGCGCTCGATGCAGGAATCGTACGCCGCGATCGCGTCGTGCTCGAGGTAAAGCAGGTTCTTAACTAGATCCTTGATGTCGGATTCGTTGCCAACCATCGTGACCATATCGTTCTCCTTCTTGGATTTGGGAAATCGGGGAACGATATGCCTGTGAGGTTGTTCCGCGGCCGGCGGAACCGTCCTCTATCGTACCGTTCTCAGAATCCAGGGCATGCTCGGCCGGAACTTTGACGATACAGGCGGGTTTCAACTTCGACATTCCCGTCGCAACCCCATTTCAAATTGGAGAAATAACCATGACCCTCGAAGGGAAGAAGATCGCCGTTCTTATCGCACCGCGCGGCACGGAGGAACCCGAGTTCAAGCAGCCAAAGGAAGCGGTCGAAGCTGCCGGCGCGACTGTGACGGTTGTCGGCATCGAAGCTGGCGAGGCCAAGACGAACAATGGCGATCTTGATCCGGGCGGCAGCTACGCCGTGGACAAGGTCGTGAAGGATGTCTCGGCAAGCGACTTCGACGGACTGGTAATCCCTGGCGGGACCGTCGGCGCAGACAAGCTTCGGGCAGAAGGCGATGTCGTTTCGTTCGTGCGATCCTTTTTCGAGCAGGGCAAGCCGGTCGGCGTGATCTGCCACGGCCCTTGGCTCCTGGTGCAGGCTGACGTTCTAAAGGGACGCACGGTCACCTCCTATTCGTCGATCCGGAAGGACATTGAGAACGCGGGCGCCACCTGGGTCGACCAGGAAGTCGTGACCGATCAGGGGCTAGTTACGAGCCGTAAGCCCGATGACCTGCCAGCGTTCTGCGCAAAGATCGTCGAGGAATTTGCCGAAGGCAGACACCCGGAACAGACGCGCAGCGCCTGATCGAACAGACGAAGAAGCGTCGGCTCCGTCCGGCGCTCCACGGCTCTCGAGCGCCTGCCAGCCCAATGCTCGGCAGTCCTCCTGACGGCTTTCTTCGAGTTGATCTCTTTCCAAATCATTGAAAACGCCTAGTTCCTTCCTCTCTCGTTTGACAGGGAAGACAGGATTTACCGTGCAGCACGCCACCATCGCGCCAGATCCATTTGAATTTCTTGGAAGTGACGGAGAGGTGGCGACGATCATTCGCCGGTTTGACTGGTCAGCGACGCCGCTTGGCCCCGTTGAGCGGTGGACCCCGAACCTCAGGGCCGCAACGGCCCTTTTGCTACAGTCGCCAGTCCCCATTGTGATGCTGTGGGGCGAGGACGGCGTCATGATCTACAACGACGCCTATTCCGGGTTCGCCGGTCACCGTCATCCGGCGCTCTTCGGGTCGAAAGTGCGCGAAGGATGGGCTGAGATTGCCGACTTCAACGACAACGTCATGAAGGTCGGACTTTCGGGTGGCACGTTGGCCTACAAAGATCAGGAACTCACGCTCCACCGAAGGGGCGTCCCCGAGCAGGTATGGATGGATCTCGACTACTCGCCGGTTCCTGACGAACATGGAAAGCCCGCGGGTGTCATTGCCATCGTCGTAGAGACGACGGAGCGGGTGCTCGCCGAGCGGAGAAACCGCGAGGAATCGCAACGGCTAAAGAAGCTGTTCGAACAGGCCCCGACGTTCATGGCGATGGTGAGCGGTCGCGAGCACCGGTTCGAGATGATCAATCCCGAATACAGGAAACTCATCGGCCACCGCGACGTCGACGGCAGGCCGGCGGCCGATGCCCTGCCGGAGGTCGTTGACCAGGGCTACGTCGCCCTTCTCGACCAGGTCTTTGAGAGCGGTGAAGCGATCAGACGTATCTCCGAGCGCATCATGCTGAAGAGGGCCGAAGACGGCGCCTTGGAGGAACGATTTGTCGATTTCGTTTTCCAACCGATCAGAGATGAGAACGGAGGCGTCACGAGCATCTTTATCCAAGGATCGGACGTCACCGAGCGCGTCCGCGCGGAAAACCACCAACGCCTGCTCATCAACGAACTGAATCATCGAGTGAAGAACACGCTGGCGTCGATCCAGTCGATTGTCTCGCAAACGCTACGGGGCGTCCAGACGAAAGAAGAAGCGTCGACGGCGATCAGCAATCGTATCTTGGCGTTGTCGCGCGCCCACAACGTGCTTACCGACGAGAACTGGGACGGCGCTGACCTCAGAAAGATGGTCGAGAACTCGCTGGAAGCGTTTCAGCACGAGGGCCGTTGCGCAATTACGGTCAGCGGGCCTCCCCTACGTCTGGGTCCGCACGCCGCCTTGTCGATCGCGCTCGCCCTCCACGAACTGGCGACAAATGCCGTCAAATACGGGGCGCTCTCCTCTCCCAGTGGGTCCGTAGATGTGAAGTGGGCGGTCAATCGAGATGCGGTCTTCGAACTGACATGGACCGAGAGAGGCGGCCCGATCGTGATGAGGGGCGAGCGTCTCGGCTTTGGTTCTCGGCTCCTACTGAAGGTGCTTCCACTGGAGCTTCGCGGGACGGCGGACATCGACTACGATCCCCAGGGCGTCGTCTTCAAGCTGACTTCGTCGGTGGAGGCGGTCAGCGACCGCTCGTCGTCGTCGGAGGTATGATGGCTAGGATCCTGATAGTCGAGGACGAGATGCTCGTCGCCATGTTGATCGAGGACACGTTGAACGATCTGGGACACGTAGTCGTCGGACCGGCGATGCGCCTTGAGACCGCGCTCGCCGCCGTAGAGACCGAAAGCTTCGACTACGCCATCCTCGACATAAATCTCGCTGGCAAAACGTCGTTTCCGGTAGCCGATCTGCTGGTCGAGAAAGGCATTCCATTCATGTTTGCCAGCGGCTACGGCGCCGCAGGCCTCACGGACGGATACAGGGAGTGTCCGATCCTGCAAAAGCCGTTCGTCGGTCAGGAGGTCGCAAAGATGCTGGCGACCTTGTCCCAATGAGCCCGGCAAGTCAGAAATAGAGGCATCAACCTTCCGCGATCGGGTGAAGTGTCAACTCTCGGTTCAGTTACCTATCGGTGGGACCGCTTGGGAATCATAAGTGCTCTTGCTGCTTCGAACGGGAGGCACGCAAATGCTCCAAGCTTTCATGTCCCTCGACGACGATCAGATCACCAAGGTACTGGACGCCGTGCGCCTTTGGTGCGCGGAACGGAACGCATTGACAGCCCAGACGGACATCGCGCGGTAAGCGCGGCAGTCGATCTCGCCCATGCTTGCGGCAACGTCGCGATGCCTTGCAGCGATGAATGCCGATTTCGAGTCTCCGCCTCTTCATGGGCGACGTATCCTCATTGTCGAAGCGCTTCGATGCTTGCCTGCCCGTGATCTGTCAGCGTCGATGCTAATTCCCGCAACAGAACCTCGTACCGCTGTACCAGAATGCCGTGGCAGTCGAAGGTGATGATCTTTGTCATCGAGGTAAGATCGAACGGCAGATTCGACGCGGCGGTCTTGGCGGGTGGGACCCGCTCGACGAATGATGGTCGACGCGCAGTGGCGGTCGCCTCGACCAGGTCGAACGACCGTTTCTTTGCTGGCCACTTGTTGTTGAGATCCTCTGGACAATTGCTCATGACGTACCTCCGACAACATGAGATCGAATGCGCCGGCCCTTTGAAGGCATAGCCCGATGGCGACGGGCGATTGGAGATCGGGCCGACATCAATCTCGTTCAACGTGTAAGGGCTGAATACTGGGGCAGGTCTATCGCCTCCGCGTTGCCCGCGAAGAGACCGCCCGACACCTTCTGCAAAGATGGAGCCGCCATGACACGAAGGATTCCGTGAAGCACGGCAATTCCCGTCCGGGTGCGCGGATGCACCAGCCTCGGCACGATCTTCGGGATTCCCTGGGCCTTCCTCACAAAGGGCCGCATGACGGCTTCATATTTCTGGAATGCGCCCTCAACATCACTGTTGGTCACAAGTTCTCCGGCGAGCACGTAGGCGCCGGAGATCGCAAGCGTCGCCCCGACCCCGCCCAACGGCGTGACGCACCACGCAGCGTCTCCGAGCAGCACTACCCTGCCCTGCGACCATCTTGGCATGCGAACTTGCCTTAGAACGTCGAGATAGAAGTCCTGCGTCGTCTCCATCGCATCAAGAACCCGCGGCGTCCGCCAACCGGCGTCACGGAACTCGTCGCGAAGCCACGCCTTCTGCTGGCTTGGATCCCAGTCTGCTTTGTCGCCGTGCCTTCGATGAAGCGAGAGGTTCGCCCGCATCGTTCCATGCATGTCCGGGCGGATCGAGACGCTGCGGCAGCCGGGGGCGTTGAACCAGCGCCATAGCTGGTCGTCCCCCGTGACCCGTGGGATCGTGAAGTAGGCCATCGTCATGTCCATCCAGCGCGGACTGTTCTGGCCGCTGAAAACCAGTTCGCGCGTCGAAGAGCCGACGCCTTCCGCTACAAGGAGGATATCGTATTCCTCCTCCGCTCCGCTCTTGAAGCGGACGGAGACACCGTGGGCGGTGGGTGCGACCGATCTAATTGTCTCACCGAACCTGAACGCCGCCCGCGCGCGAGCCGGCTCATAGAGAAGACGAGAGAGGTCGCCTCGCAGGATTTCCATCTCAGCGGTCGGGCCGTCGGTGCCTAGTTTCTCGGTTATGATCTTTGCGACAACGTCGTCGTTCTCGTCGACCCAGGCTATCCCTTTTTCGCCTGTGCCGTGAGCGAGAGCGGCGTCCTCAAGTCCCATGAGGCGAAGCACCTTGCGGCCCTCGCCGCGCACGTCGACGTTCTGCCCGCCGTCGCGGAACTCGGACGCCTTCTCTATGACGGTGACGTCGAAGCCGTTTCGCCCGAGCCACCAGGCTGCGGCGCAACCAGCGATGCTGGCCCCTGAGATTAAGACGGTGCGTGCCATGCGCGTTCCAAAGCTCAGTGTATGGCGTGGAGGTCGCCGCGGTCGCCTTCGCCGAGCTTTCCTTCCGTCTTGGACTTGTGGCGTTTGTCTGGCGACAGCGAGCGCCCAATGTCGGTCGACTCGTTGAACTGCCCCTTTTCATCGCGACGCGCGTAGCGCTTGTCAGGTCCGGTATCGATGAGTTCGCGCTTGGACATGGGTGTTCTCCTTATGGTCAGACGCGGAAACGTGCGAGGTTCCAGTTCGTTGCGTTGAGGATCGACCGCCAGGGGACGGCAGGTTCTTTCCGGGGGCGACATCTGCCGGAATCAAGATGGCAGCAACGCAGCTAAATTCGGCCATTACCGAGGACGAAGCCGTACGCGGTTCCCGCAAGCGCCTCGACTTCTACCCGTTGCCAACCCTCTTGCGACCGCACTAGCGAGACCGGTCTTCCGTCGAGTTCGGCCGAGACGATCGGTTCCGCCGGAGCCCCGATTTGAAACCGCGTAAGACCATCTTGGAGCGCGATTGGCCCCCACAATCGCTCGTCGGTCATTGCAAGAGCCGCTGTCAGCCGTCGACCGCTGGTGCTTAGCCGATGCCCGACCCGGCTCCTGTTACCAGGACTACTTTGTTTCCCATGTGACCCCCTATTCCGTGCATGATCCACGCGCTCGATAACTCGGGTCTTTAGATCGAGTTCCGCGTACGTTGCCGTACCCGCTGACGTAAAAATCTTGCAGGCGTGGTCTACTGGCTGCGGGAAGAACACCCTAACCCTACCCGATCCTGGAGAGTAGTTCCTCGGTAGAAGCCACTTCGATCTGCACGGAGAACCTCTTTTCGAGAAGCTCCAGCGTCGAATCGTGGGTGGTGTCCGCTCCGCTGCACACCGCGTCGCGCGGGATGATTATCCGATACCCGAGGTCGATAGCACCCACGACGGTCGCAAGCACACAAACGTCGGTTTCGCCGCCCGTGATAATGAGGGTATCGACGCCATCGCGCGAGAGAGCTTCATGAAGGCGTCCGTCGATCCATGGGGAATATGTTCGTTTGTCAAACACCCGCGCGGGAGGGACGAACCGCTGTAGCCTCGGGACGAGATCGACAAGCTCGTCGGGCATATGATCGAGTGTCATCTGTTCCCATTTTTCGTAGTAGGTCTTCCATGCGCCCGGCATTTGGCTGGCATTACGCGGCGGGACAAAGCGCGTGAAGACCGTCTCGGCGGTGAACCTTTCGGCCAACTCTTCGACTTGATCAGAAACGTTTGCCATCCAAGGCACGTTCCACGCCGTCTCTTCATTGAACATCCGCTGCATATCGATGCACAGGTGCGCGAGCTGCGGCATGAAATTCTCCATTCCTGTCAGACTCAGCCGCTTATTGGGCCAGGCCAAGCACAGCGCTCATCGCAATCAGAGCGGTCAGCCCGGTTACCGCAAATCCAGTCGTAGCGTATTTCGCGGCTCGACCTGCGTCCCCGCGTCTGATCTCGCTCCTGGTCCCTAAGACAGCTGTGAAGCCTGCTGCCATCCAACAAAGCAGTGTGGCTGCCCCAAGGATGATTGCCCAATTGAGTGTCAAAGCGGAGGAAATTGTCATGCTAGCACCTTTGCATCCACTGCCGCGTCAATGAAACTTTCCCGGGCCAAGGCTACGCTGCCGTTTTGAGAAATGGCTTTGATGCACCGGTCCCTTGCTAAGCGGAGTTTCGGGCTTTCGCTTAGTGGCCAGCGGTAGCGCATAGCCATCAACGCGGCCTCTGGACCGTCTATCTGGACACGGCACCCATTGATGATCCGCACATGCACTGGCATAGCCCATCGGAGCATGAAATCGACATCTATAACCATAGCCATGAGAGACTCCTTCCGCAGGCTTGGGAGGTTAACCTCTGTGCGGAGAGCGCGTTCCACGCCGAGATGTTTGGTCCGCAACCGCACAAGTTCGAAGTCCCCCGGAGTTTCCCCAGCCCCCTCAGGTTCGCTGTCAGACAGGAGAACGCGTCGGGCGTGCCAGCTTGTCCTTAAACCGGGATCAGCTCGTCAGAGCCGCAGGTCGAAATGTTTCGCATTGATCGTTCGGCGGGCCGACCGCACCACTCAGGTTCTCACGAGCACCAAACCCAGCTAAAGCCGAAGGCAATGCCCGATTTCACACTCGCAAACGCTCGATGCTCACGACAACAGACTGCAGCAAGATGCGTTTCACCGGTAAGCGTGCGGTACAGAGCAAGTTATCTCGCTAACTAATAATGGCGAGATGCGCCCTAAGTTAGATGTTCAGAACGATGGTAGGCGGCGCTCGCGCGACAAACGTCAATCTTGAGATCCAGCGGCTGACCTTGCGGCAATCGCATTTATTGCGATTTTTGGGAGCGGGTTTTGACAAATCAACATTTAATCTAAAGTCGCTGTGGGCCCGCGCAACAACAAAAAGGCCCCGGCCGGAGCCGAGGCAGTTTTCCCCTAGTCGCATTGTTGCGTATCAACGCGAGTGAAATCAACGTTGAAGAACTCACGGTGTTCCGAGCCGGGCATCAATTGATGAAGCGCACCGCCAACATTAGGCGATCACCCCGGGTTGGAGGTGAGGCTCGATGATAGCAGGAAGTATCCTGGACGAAACCTGTTCCCGCCGGGCCTTCGATCGTGATTTCGTTCTCCCTTCCGAACTGTTTGTATACGGCTTCTGGCGAGGCTCTCGCCGACCCGAGAAGCATTCTTAAAGGCTTAGACTTGTGCGACCGCTTCATCATGACATGAGCCCCGGAGAAGCGATCGGTATCAGTGATGTAGAAGCTCGCGTACACGAAGCTGTAGCCGCCTACATCGTAGTGATAATCAATAACGCCATGTTTGAGCCGCCGACGCTCCTCATCGTTCATGGCCGATGCAAAGCTCCAGTCCAGTATGGTGACGATCTTTCGGGGCTCGTGCCCGAGATATTTCCGTACGATGGACCGAAGAATTGGGTCATCAATCACCTTTTGGACTGCGGAGCATCGCTCTGGCTTGGTGATGCCACCGATCGGCATGAGCCTCCCGTCAGCTGCCACGCCATCTTTGACGTCAGAGTATCGGAACGTCGGCCCGGTAGGATCGTAAATGGCGTGTAATGGCTCGGACAGGGCGAATTCCCTGATCTGATCGACCAGGTACCCAGGCAAATTCAGCCCAACAAAAACCGCTTCATCGCGAATTGATTGCACGATGTCAGGCACATTTGCATGAGGAAACAGGGTCGGCATGCTCCATCGGCCCACCGGTTTCCGTTTGAATAGCTCGGCTGCTCCTCTTGCGGAGCTGTATCCAATTCTGACTAACCTGAACCGTCCAAGCATGTATGCTAAATCCTTGGACTTGATGCGATTGATTATGCCTCCCCTACGCATGCGCTCTCTCCGGTTGTTGACCCCGTATTAGCTGCCGCATACAGATCATAATCCCTCGGCAGTTTGAGCACACGAGCCGAAAACCGACTTTAAGTGGTAGAGACCACTCAACAAACGGATGTATTTTGATAACTTGAATCTACGTCGAGTCCTAGCGCGGGATGCAATTCTAAAGAGCGTCTTCCCGCCGAGCCGTTCGGCGCAAATAGATGGGCCGATCACAGACCAATGAGCCGCTCGTACTCGCGCTCTGGCGTGCCATATGATCCGCGGGCAAGCGCCTCGAGACCTTTCCTGTTACGTATTGTCACAATTCCTCTTGTTGACCTTATCAGGTGCTCACCTTCCAACGTATGGAGCGCAGTTGTGATGCCCGGTCTGCGAACTCCTACGAGAAATGCGATGTAATTGTGGGTGATGTTCATCTCATTCGCTTGAAGCCGATCGTGACACATTAACAACCAGCGCGCGAGTCTCTCTTCGACCGAAAACTTGGAATTTGCCAAAGATGTGTATGCTACCTGACATGCAAAAATATGGAGATATTTGATCATCGGAATCTGCAGTGTAGGGCTCGCCAGAGTAGCATCACGCATCGCAGTGATCGGAAGCCTGTAGGCGGCACCGGAGACGTTCATCTCAATGAAGTACGGAACAACGTCGTCACCGATGATCGTCGAGCTTGGCACAAACCCCTCGCGGCCGAACATGCCAGCTTCGGTAGTTCTTCCGTCCGGGGAAACAGCCATTACGGTACCGATACCGCTTTCAGGAAAGTAGACGAATTCGAGCTTTTCACCCGGCTTTGCGATATTAAAGTGCGTTTCTAGTTCAACCTCTTCCAGATGAGGCGCTAGGAGCTGGAAGTCTTCGGGAGCCAAAGCGGAAAGCATCTTGTTAGAAATCAGGTCTTGTCTCATTGGCTCGGTTCCATATCTCAGGGCAGACGGTCGCTTTGCGTTTGAATTGATACAAACCGAACTCTGCCTGTATCTGCTTCTAGGAACCAAAACATCAAGGCGGCGTTCTCTGCGCATGCGATACTATTTCCACATCCGCGAAGGAACTGATGTTGAAATCGATGAAGAAGGCACCGACTTGCCTTCCATCGACGCTGCTCACGAGGAGGCACGTGAAGCAGCACCAGAGATCGTTTCTGAAATGGTTCGTGGGCGAGAACGCATCGATGGCAAGACATTCGAGGTCACTGACGAGACCGGTCGCGTGACTACTGCTATACCGTTCGCGTCCGTGGTACGCCTTGACTCAACCCCGCAGCTATTTTGGTGTCTAGTCCGGATTGCGCATAACCTTATAGCTTCTTCTTTCGGGATTTACCAAACCCACAAATCTATGGCGTCCCCGCCGCTTATGAGTGGCGTAGAAGTTGATCGATTTGAACAGCGTTGCGGGTACCGATCCGACGATATCGAGAGGGGCACCAGCTTGGCGCTTGTCCGTCTAGTACGATAACTCCGCAGTGTCGCCCGCGGAGCGATGCATCCGCGAATTCGATCGCGCATTTCCTCCAATCGCCTGCGATAGGCGACTTGCTTCCTCCGCCGTCATCGACGTTCGCAAATTCGAAAACGTATTGTTTTTCTTCTCTGTACAAAAACGCGAGTTCGGTCAGTCTCCATCTCGGGCTTAGACGCTGGAGTGAGCTAGGATCGACCTCGACAGGGTCAGCTTGTGCAGCAGTATTTACGGGTCTTTCACCAAACTTCCCACGGGAGTTCTTCAAATGATGTACCGTTTAACCCTCGCGGACAACAGCGCCAATCGGACTATCTTTTGATGATGCTGAATACTTTGACCTTATTGCGATCCTAGAGGCCCAATCCATGCCAGTGATCGAAGTTCAAACCGATGATCGCCGATGGCCGGATCTTTCTACCAACCGTTTGACTGGGGCCGAACTTCTCCACCGAAGAGGAGATCGAGACTAGGTTCAGTGGTTCCGGCCAACGCCCCAAACCATGAATATAAAAGAGGCTGTAGCGGCAAACGCGGCAATGGCGAGATTGGTATCCATGATGACCCCCGTTAATTCGTGCGCCAAGAACGCACTACAGAACGAGAATGTTCCAGGGGCCGCATGTCTCAGATTTCGCGTGCTTCCTTGTTCACAATTGCTGCTGTCAAAGCACCATGGTTCGCCGCCGCTTCCACCGCTGTGCGGAGCGGTGGCGCTCTCATCACCACGTTCGGACGAAGCTAAGTCCGCAGAGACCGGCCTCTTTTGGGGTTGTTCGAGACAAGGCAGAACGTCGAGAGAACAGAAGCGGGTCTGTTGTGAATAAGCACTCGGAACTAATCGCGCTCAACCGTGTTCTTCCCCGCCGAGATAGTCTCCTATGCTTCCTCGGTACGTGGAGGGCCTGGGGCCCCTGTAACTCTCTCGGCTCTCCACATCCTTTGCTTCGGAACGTGCAGCCTTCCGGCTCATTTTTCGTTCGACTGCGCTTGCTAGCTTTATCGCGGTTGAAAGGAGGGATGTCTTCCTGGGCTTCTCCACCGCTATGCAAACATCAGCTCCAACCGCGCGCGAGAGGATCGGCGAGACGTGGTGAATAGTGACTAGCGCGCCGGACAACCTTCAGATTGCGCAGCACCTTCAGGCTCGTCGCGAGCTCGAACGAAACCCGGATTAAAAACTGCCCTTCATTTCTGCGCCCGGTCTTCATGGAGATCAATAACGCTCCAGGTCCCATCGGCATTTTCTGAAATGCCGTATCGTCTCAGGGTCACCACTTGCATCCACCTTCCAGCAGTGAACGTCACGAACTGTTTGTTTCTCTAAATGCTGCTGGTGACGCGAGGAACAGAACGGCTTATTCCAGGTTTATTAATATCGTCATGTAGAGTTAAAAGCGCTGCATGGCGATAAGGTGAAGAGCTGGCCCCCTCAAAGCGATCGGCTCTTCGCCGCTTATCTTTCCGAAAATTTTGCCGTCGCTGTCGAAGGGTCAAAAAATGGCTACGAACAGTCGAAATCACATTACGATTTACGTCGGTGGCTTGCTTATCACTGGTTTTATCATTGCTGCCGGCGGACTCTTTTATGGGCACCTTCAGCAAAGCCCAGACACTTGGTCCGGTATGACGCAGCGATGAGGTCTTGACAGCGATCTAAAATTTGATCGGAGGAACATCATGGAAAACGCTAAGGATGGCAAAGCTGGAGCTGATGGGAAGCCAGGGAAGCCGGGTGCTGTCCCTCACGGCGGAAAAGGCGGCGCGGGAGGTTCGGGAGGTAAACCCGGCAAGGCTGGCAGTAGCACGCGGGACCGTAACTGACGGCGATGAGCGATCGAAATAGATCGTCCTGCTATCGGCGAAGGGAACAATTCGTTGCAGCGTGAATTCTACCCCGCCGAGATAGTCTCCCAACGTCTTGCTCGGCACGTGGAGAGCCTAAAGTCCCTCAACGCTGGTTGGCTCTCCACACCTCTCGTTGGAAAGAACAACGGACTGGGCCGTTTGCACTGTAACTTCGAGGCGATCTCATATCCCCTCTTCTGCAGGAACTGGAATGGTAGGAAGCGCGCTCCGTTCCGCCCCCTGGGCATACGAGAGCATTCCGCATGACCAACTACGGCCCGACCGTTCGCCTCGCCCCGCTGCTGCATCACCTCATCGAACACGGGTCAAAGAACCGCCGCCCGGAGTAGGAATAAGGCGGGGCGGGCGTGACCGACGTCCGTCTCATGCCGGGATACGAAGCAGACGACGAGAGCGCTGGAGCCGTGGCGGAAGGCTTCGGAAGATGCCAGCTTCTGGGCCTTGCTGGCCGACTGATTCTTCCCGGATGAGGACGGCGACGTCTACGCCGAACGCCTTCGCCGCGGCGGTTTCTACGTCGCCGCATCCGCCGACCAGACCACTCACAATATGGCGCACGACAATCTCGATGACGAAGGCTCTATCGGCATGAAGGAGCGTGCCGGCATCTGGCGAGAGGAAGGCTTGACGACCGTTACCAGTCAGCAGGTGGTGTCGGAAAAGGACGACGCCTTCCATGCTGACGCGACTGCCGGCATCGGTCGTTACACGCGACAGCCACAGGCGACCTCACCTCTCGTTCGCGGATACGATCTGGCGGTCGACCTTTCGCACGACGTCGTCGACGACGTGATCCCGACGGACATCAGCGTGATGTCATGATCTCCCGCATTGCCAGACGCTGCCCCGGAAACCGCTAGCTTATGAATTTAATGCGAGGCCGTGTGATGGTGCGGCCTGTCTGAATTAGACCACTGCATCTCGCCGCCGTTTTCGTCGGGGGGAAGTCGATGTCGCAGTCCTTCACGGGCTTCGTTCCCGGTGGCGTCTTGTGTTCGGTCGCATCTTCTGATCCGGTAATCACCGTGGGCTTTGCGCTGTGGACGCCGATCGACTTCCGGTCTGCCACTGACTTGGCGAGTTGTCTTTTGGCATCCTTTTCGACGTCGGACATCTCAATCGCGCTTCTGCGTAAATCCATCCGAGACCTTCTTCACTTCTGCATCGCTGTTGGCTTCACCGTTGGCGTCCCTCGCCCGGTCGGAATCGTCCTTCGCTGGCAAGTATTCCCGACGGCCTATTCTCCTGCGGGCCTTCCAATGTCGGCGAGTGGTCGGTAGTGCCTGGGGCACCGTCCTTTGGCTTGTTCATTCAGTTCTCCTATTGATAACCACTAACGCGAAGCGCGCGTCCGGCTCCTTTTCGTCGGAGGAACAATCCCGGTAATTCGACATTTCCTTACCGAGCGCGTGCGGTGTCAAACGGACGCGACAGGGGTGGTGAACATCGCGGTTTTTCCGTTTTCTCGCGATGGTCAACGGAACGGCCGACGAGCGCCTCACCTGTCCGGCATCGCCCTCACCCATCATTCGCAGGAGCTTGGATGTCGGACGATATGCAGTCGAGGAAGATCGCCTGGTTTGCGTCGCTGCCACCCGTCCTCCCGGCCGAGTTGACCGGCGTGTGGCGGGGCGAAGGCATTCCATCGGGCCATCCATTGGATGGCGTGCTGGAAAACCTGCAGTGGTTCGGCAAGAGATTCCACCCTGACTTCAGGGCGGATGCGCTGCTGTTTCAATGGCAGCCGGGACGCCTCATACCCATCGAGCCGTCTTTCTTCCCGATCCGGACCGTGATCCGCTTCGCAGCCTTCGGCAAGACGTCCGTCGCTCGAAACTGGTTTTCCCATTTGAACAAGCTAGTGCGCGCCCGCGACACGACCGCCTCCGTGAAGCTAAGGACGGTCGATGGAGAGGAGACGGGGGCGATGGTCTACGACCGGCAGCCGATCGTCGACTTCTTTCGGCGGATCGGAGAAGATGAGATTGCTGGCATGATGGTCGTCGAAGGCGGCAAGCAGCGTTAATTCTTCCGGCTCAAGCGCGTCGATCTTCCCGGACAGCAAGTTGGACCATAAATAGGGGCGGGTTCATGGAAACACCGGATCCGACGGCCGGAAGGCCCTGCGATACACGACTGCAATGATCCTCATGGCTGTTCCACCCTTTGGCACCGTCGGCTGGGCTCATTCAACCTCCGCGGCAGGCATTCTTTTTCCAGGATGGGGGTGGTCCGGACTGATCTAGGTGCTCATGGAATGCGACTGCCACCAGCGAGCAAGAGATTGCTCGGAGGATTTTCAGGCTCAGACCGGCGTACAAGATGTACGGTAGCTTCCCGAGGGAATAGTGACCACAGTTTAGTCTCAGGATCCTGCGCTTGGCTGTCGGCGCTCTTCAAAGCAAGTACCAAGCTGTCCGAAAGTTACGGCATCACGGCCGTGTCCCTCTTGGCCGGTATCATTTGAAGGCTGAGATCGTCCTTAGTTGCTCTGACATTCAATCGACCATCGACGATATCCCTTTCCTTGCGACCCCGGTCGCGGCGGACTTCAACCCCCGTAGTTGCTTGGGAAAATAATGTCCTGATCGACGAGCACATTGAACCTATATCCCGGCCTGATTTTGATCGTTGGCTGGACGTTGAGATTTTTCGAGATTGTCAGCTCGGCGACACGTCCAAACGCTTCGGCAAAACTTCGACGTGCCGCGTCTGAAGCCGTGTCCTGCGTTGCAAGCGTTGAACTCTCAGGCATCGACATGTCGATCCCTGTCCCTATGAGGGCGACAAGTGCGGCCGAACCGAACGTCCTGAAATAGTGGTTATCGACCTTGTCGTTGAAACCGCTGTAGCCTTCCGCGTCGGTCCCGGCCATACCGCCGATCTGAAGGGTTGAACCATTCGGGAAGATGATGTCGGTCCAGACGACGAGGACCCGGTTCTGGCCGAACGACACCTTGCTGTCGTAACGGCCAAGAAGCTTCGTGCCCTGTGGAACGAGCGTGTAGTGGCCGGTCGCACTATCGTAGACGTTCTGGCTGATCTGGGCCGTTATGCGGCCTGGGAGGTCGGAATTGATGCCTGTGATCAGTGTCGCGGGGATCACCGATCCACGCTTGAGTTCGTTACGTGACTGCTGAGGCACGACTTGCTTGGGCAGGTAGCCAAGATCCTTGATGTCTGCGTTGAAGAAATCTTCCTTGGACGCTTGTCCGTTCTGATCGACCTGAATGGCCGCGCCCGCTTTCAACGCTGCGGCATAGAGATCTTGCGCGCCGCTCGACGCGGTGTTCGATTGACGCGCGCCAGCAGATTGAGCGACCGGCGATTTTGCCGAGACATCTGACATGTCGACCTTGAGCGGCGAGTCGAGGGCCGCCCCCCTCGCCTGCAGGCTTGCCATGCGCTGGCGCTGCTGTTCGCGGAAGATCTGTTCTCGCTGTTCGCGAAGCATCCTGGCATTCCACTCCTCGTCCGATTCCATGCGGGATCTACTGGGCTGCCGTGGATCGATTTCTGGTTCCGCCTCAACCGGACGTGCGGCTTCCTGTTGCTGAGGGACGGGAGCTGGCTGAAACACCGGCTGCTGTTCCTCCCTGTCACCGATAATGCCGTCTTTAACACCCCGCTTAAGCTGGTCGGCGAAGGTCGAAGCTGGTGTTCCGAATCCGCCATCATTCGGATCGTGCTGACTAAACCTCAATCCACGTGAGGAGAGGCCGTAAACGAGAACGGCGAGGAACAGAACCAGGATCCCAATGCCGACGAAGAGAGGCACGCGATTGAGGCGCTTCATCCCCTTCTCGTCAGCCGATTGATTTGACGTTCCCAGTTGCAGCGATTGGACCATGATCGTCTCCGCCTGTCAGTTTCGCTTTAAGAGGGACAGTGGACTTGCCGGCGTCGCCACACCGTTGTTAAGCAAGTAAGCTCGGCCGAGCGACATGGTGTCCGTAGACAGGCGCGCGAGCACCTGCCCGTCTACGGAAGCAATCGAGTAGGCCAGATCTACCGACTTGTTTGCATCTTTCGCGCCGACGCTCTTGTCATCGGTAACGACTGCAAAGCCCCAACCCTTCAAAGCCGCCTCGAGGGCGACGGAGAATTCGGACGTGTCCTTGTGCAGTTTGATAGGAGTGGTCGTCGATCCGGCTTGCTCGGCGAACCGACCTGCCATGTCGCCGGCAATAGAGCCCGCGGCTGGCCCTGTGACGTCACCGGGCGCAACGCTGGCGGTGAGCCCGTCGGTTGCCGTCTGACATCCCGCTAGGCCGAGGGCGATTGCAATCGGAATGAGGCGATGGAGCTGCATAATTCACCCTCCCCGCCGGATCGTGATCTTCTGCTGTTTCCAGCCGACCCCTGATATCAATACCGCCTTGTCGATATTGTAGTCGACGATCATCATGTCGTTCTTCATCCGGTAATTGACGATACGGTTCTGGCCGCCCGAGACGACGAACAGGACCGGCGCGTCCTGACCGGAGATCGCGCGGGGAAACTGGATGTAGGTCTTTTGCCCATCGGAATAGACCCGCTTCGGCCGCCATGGAGCGCTTCCGCTCAAGGCATAGGAGAAAGCAAGCTGTTCGGGAGCGACACCGCCCTCCGGCCCAGTCATGGCCTGGATGCGGGCTTTGATGTCGGAGAGCTTTATGGCGGCGTCCTCGGGATATTCGAACCCGACGCGGGCCATGTATTGCGTCGGATGTGACTTCAGCTGGATATGATATGTCCGACGCGAGGTCGTCACCACCATGGACGTGACAAGCCCCGGCTCGGCTGGTTTGACGATCAGGTGGATGGCTTGGCCGCCGGCGGCACCTGATGTGGCGGGCTCGACTTTCCAACGCACAGTGTCGCCGACCAGTACGTCGCGGACAATTTCGCCGCCCTGCAGCTCAATATCGCAGACCTGGAGGGGTGAGCAGACGACAGACGGCTGCGTCTCACCGAAGAGAAAGATCACCTTGCCGTCTGGTCCACGTGTTACCATTCCAGCCTGCCCTCGCCATTTGCCAGAAAGGTTCGTCCCCTTTGCCTCATTGCTCGATAGGCTTTGCGCGATCGCCATGGAAGGGACCTCGGTCGATATGGCAAGTGCCAGCATGCAGAGAAGCGCGACGCGTTTGTGTTTGAACCTCATTTCAGATCCTGCCCTCAAAGTTGCGCGGTCCAGTCGAAATCGGTCACATAGACGCCGATCGGATTGAGCCTGATTGTTGCTTCGTCTTGTGGTGAGGTGATCGAGACGGTCGCGATCCCTCGGAAGCGCCGGGTTGCGACCTCCTTGCCTTTCCGATCGCGCTCGTACTCGGTCCAGTCGATCTGATAGGTCTGGTTCGAAAGCGCGACGATGTTGTTGACCTCGATCGCAACGGTCGCGTTGACCGCCTTTTCGAACGGCGAGTTGCCGCGAAACCATGCATTGACCTTTTGCGTCGAGGCATCGCTCGTCCGCAGCAGGGCATAGGTGCGGTCGATATATTGCTTCTGGACAACGGCATCCGGCGTGATCGAACGGAAGCTGGTCACGAAATTGCCGAGCGTCGCGCGAACGACCCGCGTATCGGCGTATTCGATCTGCTGCGGGAAGCCGCCGGAAACCGTGTTGCCGAGTTTGTCGACCTCGACGATGTAAGGAACGAGCTTGACCTGCGTGCTGAGATAAAGCGCGTAGCTGACGCCGATAACGGCCAATCCCAGGCTCAAGATGCCAACGGCCCGCCAGGCGGAGGCAGCCTTTACGTAGGAGCCGTAACGTTCTGACCATTCCTGCCTTGCGGCAAGATACGGGTTCTCAGGTGCCGGATGCCCTGCCATGTGTGTGATCCTGTCCTTGAATTATGGTTTGTCCGGTCTTTCCGGAGGTGTGGTCGGAGCAGAAGGATTGCCCCTAGCCTGATCGAGCTTCGCGTTGGCAAGGCCAAGAAGGGAACCGGCATAGGCGCCGGGAGATCCAATGGCCTTCTCTTTGGCAGCCGATCCGGCAGCCATGGCACCGGAGCTGAAGCTTGCGCCCATACCTCGAAGCACCGAACCCGACACCGACGACCCGCCGGCACGCGCTGCCTGCGCGGCCGCAAAGCCGGCGCCAACCGCGCCGGCGCCCAGAAACGCACCGCCCGCCGCGAACGAGGCCGTCTGTCCGCCATGGCGGATTGTCTCCATGCCGCCCGAGACCGAAGCTCCCTGTACGACGCCCTGGATGATGTTCGGGACATACATCGCTATGATGAAGACGACGACCGAGATGCCGGCAATCGCGAGTGTAGTGATGAACTGGTCGCTCTCGGCTGTGGGTGCCTGTGCGAGGCCGAGTAGGACGTTGGATCCGATCTTGGCGATCATGACCAAAGCCATCAGCTTCATCCCAACTCCAAAGGCATAAACCAGATAGCGGATCGCAAAGTCTTTGGTGAAGGAGGAGCCGCCTAGCCCGAGCATGATCATCCCCGCCAGTAGGCCAACATACATCTCGACCATCACCGAGACGAAGATCGCCGCGACGAGCGAGAAACAGATGACAACGATGCCCATGGCCAAGGTCGCGGCGATCGCCAGGGCATTGTCCTCAAAAACACCAAACTTCGCCTGTTGCGACATCTGGGACGCAACGCGAATTCCGGCGTCGAAAATGTCTGCTGGCGAAGCTGCACCGCCACCGGCGCCGATTTGGAAAAGGCTGTCGACGACCGCTTTCGCGAACGTCGGACCCTGCGTAAGCACGAACGCAAAGAAACCGATAAACATGATGCGCCGGACGAGCTCGGCAAACCAACTGTCCAGCGACGCTGCCTGGATCGCGAGCCACACCGCTGCAATGCCAACTTCGATGCCTGCAAGGATCCAGAACAGTGATTTCGCTGCGTCCATGATGGTGGTTTCCCACCCTCTGGCAGCCGTTGAGACCTGATTTTCCAACTCCGTCAGGACTTGGCCTTGTTGAGCGACGGCCGGCACCGCCAAAGCGATGAAGGCGATGGCGGCAGCCAGGATGGTGCTTCCGCAACCGCGTTTTTCGCGGATTCGTCTCCCAGAAGTCGAACCACTTCTCGTATGTCGCTCGTTGTTCATCACTCACCGGCAGCCCGGCGGCGCTCTCTCCACGCATCAATGTGACGGTGGTGATCGCAGCAATTCCCGCGATCACCGTGCATACAGAGCCGATCAATGCGGGGCGGGTCACCAGCGGGGCTCCATTTTCTGACCGGAGGGTATGGATTGGACGTCGGCGTTGAAGAATTTCTCGCGGCGCGCCTGTGCGAGATCCTTGTCCGTTTGCTCGCTTTGCAGCCAGGTCCCCATCATCGTCGTCTGCTGGGAGACAATGCCGCGGAGCTTCTGCATCTGGGCGACCTGCTGAGCGGCGATCTGGTGGCCGACCTGCAGCGCTTTCATCTGGCCGTCCGCCGACTGCGACATCGACCGCAGCTGGCCCATCGTATCTTCTTCACTGTCGAATTGATCGGCGGTGAGGTTTGCCGCCTTGAGCGTGCTGGAAATCGTATCGCGGTTCGTGTTCGACCACGTCTGATAGCTGGACGAAAAGCTTTCGGCGTTTGGCAAGTTTGTTTTCAGGTCCGAGTAGCTCTTGAAACGTTGCTTCAAGAGATCGTCGGCATTGCCCATGGAAAAAGCGATGCCTTGACCCTGATTGACGACATCACGGAGCTGGTTCAGATCGCCTTCGACCTGGCCCCAGATGTGGTTCGGAAGCTGGGCCGTATTCTGCAGCATGTTCTGGTAGATGTTGAGCTGGTTCTGGATCTGCTCGGCAAGCTGGGTAATCTGCTTGATCTGATTGTTGATCTGCTCGGTCGACTGACCGACAAGATGGATGAGCTCACCATTGTTGAGCATCTGCGTCATCTCGGTCGCGCCGGTGACCGCGCCTCCTGCGTAGGAGAGGGTGGGTGTCGCGGTCAGCCCGGCGGCGACCAACCCGGTCATTAAAGACTTACCAAGTTTTAAAAACTGGATTTCACTCATTGTGGTTGATCCCCCTTTCGATGAGCCACTGACCCGGCCATTCGTGGCCGTGGGTCAGTGAGAGCGCCCTGATGCGGGCTAGATCGGCCTTGCCGGAAGCGCCAACGAAGGAAAGCATGACCGGACCCAGCGACATGTCGAAGAGCCTGCGGCCGTCGGGCGACGTCACGTAGTATTCGCATTTCGGGATGGCGTTCGCGACGATCTCAATTTGCCGCTCGTTGAAGCCGATCCGCTCATAGAATTCGCGCGTGCCGGTTTCCCGGGCCGCACCATTCGGAAGGCAAATCTTGGTTGGGCAAGATTCCTTCAGCACGTCGATGATGCCCGAGCGCTCAGCATCGGAGATGGATTGCGTCGCGAGGATAACGGCGCAGTTCGCCTTGCGCAGCACCTTGAGCCATTCGCGGATCTTATCGCGGAACACAGGATGGCCGAGCATCAGCCATGCCTCGTCCAGAACGATGAGGCTCGGCGAGCCGTCGAGCCGCCTCTCGATCCGTCGAAAAAGATAGGTCAGGACGGGCACGAGATTGCGCTCGCCCATATTCATCAGCTGCTCGATCTCGAAACACTGGAAGCGCCCGAGCGTCAGGCCATCCTCTTCCGCATCGAGCAGCTGCCCCATAGGGCCATCGACGGTGTAATGATGGAGGGCATCCTTGATCTCGCGCATCTGGACGCCACTAACGAAGTCAGAGAGCGAACGGCCAGGCGCCGATGCCATCAATCCAATCTGTCGCGAAATCGCGTTTCGATGGTCAGGCGCAACCGCCACCCCTTGAAGCGAAACGAGGGTCTCGATCCACTCAGATGCCCAGGCCCGATCGGCGTCAGTCGAAAGCTCTGACAATGGGCAGAAGGCAAGAGTGGCCCCCGCCCCGCTTTCACCACCGATCTCATAGTGGTCACCGCCAACGCCGAGCGTCAGCGGCAGCATCGAATTGCCTTTGTCGAAGGCAAAGACTTGCGCCTTCTCGTATCGGCAAAATTGCGCAGCGATCAGCGCGAGAAGGGTCGATTTGCCGGACCCGGTTGGACCGAAGATCAAGGTGTGACCAACATCGTCGACGTGCAGGTTCAATCGAAAGGGCGTCGAGCCGGATGCCACCTGCATGAGCGGCGGTGCATCGGGTGGATAGAATGGGCAAGGGGCGGACGGCTGTCCTGACCAGACAGAGTTCAGCGGAACGAGATCTGCCAGATTGCGCGTATTGATCAGCGGTTCGCGGATGTTGCAGTACCAGTTGCCTGGCAGGCTGCCGAGAAAGGCATCGGTCGCGTTCAGCGTCTCGATGCGAGCTCCGAAGCCTTCCGCCTGGATGAGGCGACGAACCGCCTCCGCCTTCTCTTGCAGCGCCGACCGGCTTTCGTCGAAAAGGATGATGACGGGGGTGTAGTAGCCGTAAGCCACCAACTGCGATGAGGCTTCAGCGATCGCATCCTCGGTTTCGGCGACCATCGCCATGGCATCCTGGTCGATCGATCGGGATTGCGTCTGAAACAGCTGGTCGAAGAACGGCCGCACTTTCTGCTGCCACTTCTTGCGGGTCCGCTCCAGGCGCTGCTTGGCTTCCTCGGCATCGAGGAAGATGAAACGCGACGACCAGCGATATGTCAGCGGCATGAGGTTGAGGCTGTTCAGGATCCCAGGCCAACTCTCGGCGGGAAGCCCATCGATGGCGATCACACCGAGAAAGCGCCCTTCGACGCGCGGCGTCAGTCCGTGTTCGAGCTCTGCCGTCGCCAACCAGTCCAAGTACATGGGAACTTCTGGCAGGCGGACAGGATGGTTCTCGCCGGTGATGGCAAACCGAATGAACTGGAAGAGCTCGTCGTAGCGCGTGACGCGACTACCTTCGCGTTCGGAAACCTCTCGCGTCTGCATGCGCTGCACCGAGAGAACATTGCCGAGATACTGCTCGATCTCACGTATTGAGCGCCGAAACGCATCGAGAGCGGTGTCGGCATATTTTGCTGAGCGACTTTCGGTATCCGAATAAATGTAGCGAGTCAGGCCCGATCGGCGTCGTTCTGGCGGCCGATACGTCAGGATGAGCGCGTGCCGGCTTTCGAAATGTCCGCGCTCATGTCCAAAATGCCGCCGACGCTCGTCATCGATCAGCGACGTGACAGTGTCGGGGAAATAGCTGCGCTCTGCAGACGGGTACTCCGTCGTCGGCACCCGCACGGCCTCGACCTGAATCATCCAGCCTGTCCCGAGGCGCGAGAGGATCGCGTTGATCTGACGGGAGAGCTCGTTGCGCTCGAAATCAGTTGCGCTTTCTGAATCCGGACCGGCAAAATACCAACCGGCCATCAGGCTTCCATCCTTCAACAGAAGGATGCCGTTATCGACAAGACCCGCATAGGGAACCAGGTCAGCGAATGATGGACCTGTTGATCGAAATGTGCGTAACGCGACCATCGACAGGCCCTCAGTATCGGCGCCAGGGCGCGGAGGTTGGAAGATAATGCGCCCGATAGCGCATATGGCGGACATAGACTTTGCGCATCATGGGATCGGATTTCGCCATCATGCGGAGCGCGCCGACGACCACGATCCAGATCGCGACGCCGAAAAGGGCCGAGTAGACGGTCAAAACGACGAAGATCAGAATGATCGCCGCGAGCGCGGTCAATAACACGAGCTCACGATCCGCTCCCATCAAGAGGTTCGGTCGCGACAAAGCGCGATGGATCCGATTACGATGAAGCCCGGCGCCAGCGTCAGCCATGACGCCCCTCCCCTCGCCCGACCAGATTGGAGTTCGTGACAGCGGTTTGCTTGACGACAAACGAACCGCCGATTGAAGCGCCGGTCGAGCCGAAGAGGCCGACGATCGTCGTCGCGCCAAGCAGGATCCCTGCGACCAGCACCACATAAACCAACCGACGTGCGAAATCGTTGAGTTCGCCGCCGAAGATCAGCATGCCGCCGGCGATCGCCACGGCGGCAAGCGCTATATAGCCGGCTACCGGTCCCGTAATGGACTGCTGGATCTTCTCCAGCGGCCCCTCCCAGGGAAGCGATCCGCCCGAGCTTGCGAAAACGGGTGGGGCGACAAACAGAGCTGCCGCGAGGATACATAGCGTTGATCTAAGCCGCATGACGGGTCTCCTTATCGAGAGCCTCGATGTGATAATGGCCGTCGCTGAAACCGGCGACGCTTAGAATTTCGTTGACGCGACGTCCCTTTGGCGTTCTCTGGATGGCGATGATGAGATCAACTGCCTCACCGATGACCGCTTGCATCGGTTGCAGGCTTGCTTCCGCGGTCAGTTGCTCAAGGCGTTGCAGCGCCATGCGGGCCGAGTTTGCGTGGACCGTCGCGATGCCGCCTGGATGTCCGGTGTTCCAGGCTTTCAGGAGGGTCAGCGCTGCACCATCGCGCACTTCGCCAACGATGATGCGGTCGGGACGAAGCCGCATCGTGGTCTTGAGGAGCCGCGACATGTCGACCAGCTCACTTGTATGCAGGCTGACGGCGTTGTCGGCCTCGCAGCGGATCTCGGCGGTGTCTTCGAGAATGATCAGGCGATCTTCGGGTGAGCAGGCGACCATCTCCGCAAGAATGGCGTTCGCCAGCGTCGTCTTTCCCGATCCGGTACCGCCTGCAATGACGATGTTCGCTCGCTTCGCGACCGCAGCACGGATAACCTCCGCTTGCCACACGGTGATGTTGCGCGATCGAACATACTCGTCGAGGGGAACCAGCCGCGATGCTCGTCTTCGGATCGAGAAAATCGGTGCCGTAACGACGGGAGGCAGCAATCCTTCGAAACGATGGCCCCCAATCGGCAGTTCTCCGGAAATAATCGGCCTGCTCGTGTCGACTTCCACGCCAAGGACGTGCGCTACACAGCCAATTACCGTTTCAGCCGCCGAAGCCGCCATGTTGCCGAGCGTATTGATCGACCCACCCAGACGCTCGATGAAGAGCCTGCCGTCGGGGTTCAGCATGACTTCGATGACATCGGGCTCGTCGATCACACGACAGAGGTCCGGGCCGAGGGCATGTTCGAGCTTGCTGATCAGGCGTAACGTTGAATGACGGCTGCTGTCGGTCATAGAGGTATCCCGTCGCAGGTTTCTGGTTGCGGGCTGTCCACCATCCACCCGCAATGAGGTTGCTCTGAATTGGCGGTGACTGGTTGGTAGCTCGCCAACGCTGCGAGCGTCTACTCGCAGATCTGTGGGTAGGCAGCGGCGAGCCTTGGGTGTCATGTAAATGGCATGTGGTCTCTGCCATCCGGCCGGAGAATATAGCGTGGCCTGTTCCATCTGAAGCAGACAGAAGATCCCCGATCCGCAAGGCGGAAGACCGCATCGTGAGGAAATTGATGAGCATCAGTTGGGCGGGCGAGTCGTCGATCCCACAGCGACTTGCGCGGAATTAAGCACGTCGGGACATTGCCATCAGACACAAAATCAAGCTGTCGGGCTTGGATGCGAGGCGCGCCGAGCAGACGATTCGCACGAAACAGGTGTTCGACGGGCCTGTCACTGCATAGCCGGCTTGCAGAATGGAGTTGTTTCGGTCTCTCGATGGTGACTTTGCAATGAGGGCACGGACGGCGCCGAGATCGCGATAAAGGACTGAATTTTCGAGGAAATGTTTGTACGCGCTATGGAAAGCTGTGCAATCCATGGGTGGAGCAAGATTTCGTTAACTTTAAAAGGCTTGCAAGGGTCAGAGAATCGATGCACTCCTCAGATGCGTATTTTTCACGTTTTTCGGGCGTTTTCCGCATACGTGCCCTGATGGACGAAATGATGACCAAGACCACAAACAATGGCGACAGCCGCTCTTCACCACTCCGATCGAAGATCGCGAGTCATTCGGCGTCTCTTTCGGCCAAGCTTCAAGAGCACCAATCGAATATCTTCACGCCGCATGCGCGCAAGACCATTCGGTCGTTTTCTCCCTCGGAAGCCGCAAAGTTGCTCGGAGTGGCCGAAGGTTATCTTCGCACAAGTGCGGTCGAATTGGAAAAGAAAGCGTCCGACGGCTCGGAGCGCGACTTCAGTCCGGCGCTCGCCGGTGGCAGGCGCATGTATTCGGTGCAAGATATCGCCGCCATGCGCGCCCATCTCGACAAGCCGGCCCGTTCGAACGGCCGTTACCTGCCGCATCGTCGCGAAGGTGAGGAGCTGCAGGTCATCTCGGTGATGAATTTCAAGGGCGGCTCGGGAAAGACGACGACCGCAGCTCACCTGGCTCAGTATCTGGCACTGCGCGGCTATCGCGTCCTTGCGATCGATCTCGACCCGCAGGCCAGTTTGTCAGCCCTGTTCGGTAATCAGCCTGAGCTCGACGTGGGCGAAAACGAAACTGTCTATGGCGCAATCCGCTACGACGAGGAACGCCGTCCTATCCAGGAAATCATTCGCGGAACCTATATTCCTGATCTTCATGTCATCCCAGGCAATCTGGAACTCATGGAGTTCGAACACGACACTCCGAAGGCTTTGCTGCAACGCAAACCCGACGATATCCTGTTTTTTGCCCGGCTACAGGCTGCAATCAAGGATGTCGAGGACGCCTACGACGTCGTTGTGATCGACTGCCCTCCACAGTTGGGCTTCCTTACGCTGTCGGCACTGACGGCCGCAACGTCGGTACTGATCACCATCCATCCGCAGATGCTTGACGTCATGTCCATGAACCAATTCCTCGCCATGACAAGCGCCCTCTTGGATGAAATCGCCGAAGCTGGCGCCGAGGACCGCAACAACTGGATGCGTTACCTCATTACCAGGTTTGAGCCGACGGACGGTCCGCAGAACCAGATGGTTGCCTTCCTTCGCTCGATGTTCGGCGAAAACGTGTTGGTCAATCCGATGCTGAAGAGCACGGCCGTATCCGACGCAGGCATCACCAACCAGACACTATTCGAGGTGGAACGCGCCCAGTTCACCCGATCCACCTACGACCGGGCACTGGAATCAATGAACAACGTCAACGCCGAGATCGAATCCTTGATCAAAGCGACATGGGGTAGATCATGAGCCGGAAAAACCTCCTCCCGATGCTTCACAGCGAAGCCAAGGACGGGCAGCAAGCTGCTCCGCCGCCGCCGTCGCGACCACACCTCGACGCGCCGAGATCAAAGCCACTGGCCGCGATCAGCAAGTCGCTCGGCGACCTCAACGATCGCAGTCGCCGTGCCAACGAAATCGAGCGGAAGCTGGCTGAAGGCCAGGTTGTCATCGAGCTCGATGCCGCCACCATTGAACCTTCCTTCGTGCAGGATCGAATGGAAGGAGACCTCGATGGTCTCGTCGCATCCATACGAGAGCAAGGCCAACAGGTTCCGATCCTCGTTCGCCCTCATCCTGAACAATCGGGCCGTTATCAGGTCGCCTTCGGCCATCGACGCCTGCGGGCGCTCATTGAGCTCGGCTTTCAGGTCAAGGCAATCGTTCGAGAACTGAGCGACGAACAGCTGGTCATTGCTCAGGGCCAGGAAAACAACGAGCGTGAGGACCTGACGTTCATCGAGAAAGCCCGCTTTGCAGCGCGTCTTAAGGAACGGTTTGCCCGCGACGTGATCACGGCGGCGATGTCTGTCGATAAGAGCGATCTGACGCGGATGTTCAACATCGTCGATGCGCTCCCTGCGGATCTGATCGATGCGATTGGCCGCGCACCCGGCGTTGGGCGTCGCAGCTGGATCGAATTGACCGAGCTCCTTGAGAAAGCGTCTTCACCGGAAGATGCCACGCGCTATGCGCAGACCCTCAAGAGCCTGCCGTCGCAGGATCGTTTCAAAAGCATGATTGCCCATCTGAAGCCGCGTCGAATCACACGCGGTGCTCCAGATGTTCTTTCAGGGCCTGACGGGCAACGTCTTGCCCAAGTCAAACAGAACAAGACCAAGGTTGAGCTGACGATCGACAGGAAGGCAATGCCAGACTTCGCCGCCTTCGTATTGGAGCAGTTGCCCTCGATCTACGCAGAATACCGCACAAAACAGCAGCCAAAAAAGGAAGCGTAACCCGCAAAAGAAAAGAGCCCCCAAAACGTCGCCGTCCTGGAAGCCCCTATCTGTCTAAGCACCAGTAGAATCGCATTTCCGGGATTCATCGTCAAGAGTCTTTGGCATCGTTTTGATGAGCGAATTGCTTTTGCCTGAAGAAAGGTAAAGGACGATGCATACGGAAAGTGTGGCGACGCCGTTTGGGCGGCGGCCGATGACGCTTGCCTTGATCAGGCGGCAACAATCGGTTGCCGAGCTGAAGGCGGGGAAGACCTGTGACAAGTGGAAGGTTAAACGGGACGCCTCTGCTGCCATGGAGCAGCTGGGTCTTCAATCGAACAGCCTTGCAGTGCTCGATGCTCTGCTGAGTTTTTATCCTGAAAATGAACTGCGCCAGGATGGCCAGTTGGTTGTCTATCCTTCCAACCTCCAGCTCTCCCTCAGAGCCAACGGCATGCCTTGTTCTACGTTGCGACGTCACCTCGCCCTCCTGGTCGAGGCGGGTTTGATCGTGCGCAAGGACAGTGCCAACGGCAAACGTTACGCCCGCAAGGACGGTGCCGGCGACGTTGAACGCGCGTTCGGTTTCGACCTGTCTCCGCTCCTCGCACGAGCAGAAGAGCTCGCCGGGATGGCCCAGGAAGTGATCACCGCGCGCGCCGCCTTGCGTAAGTCTAAGGAAGATCTTACCATCTGCAGACGTGATGTGCGGAAGTTGATCTCGGCTGCCGTCGAAGAAGATGTCGAAGGCAGTGATTGGCATGCCATGGAAACAGCCTATGCGGCCATCATTGGACGCCTGCCGCGCGTAGCATCACTAGATGATGTCACCCGCGCTTTGGATGGAATGCTCGTTTTGCGGACAGAGATCCTCAATCGATTGGAAAAGCACGATAAATCGGTTTTTTCGGGCACCAATGATGCTCATATTGAGCGGCACATACATAATTCGAATCCCGAATCTCCTAATGAATTTGAACAAAGCTCTGAAAAGGAGCTGGAAGCGAAATCAGTGGAAAATACTCGGGCGAAGAAACAATCACGAGAACCTCTCAAGGTTTTCGCGCTGGGTACTGTGTTGAGAGCATGCCCGCAGATTGTCGGCTACGGGCCCGGCGGGAGCATCGCATCGTGGCGTGACTTCATGTCAGCCGGCGTGGTCGTCCGATCGATGTTGGGGATCACGCCCTCGGCATATCAACAAGCTTGTGATGTCATGGGGCAAGAGAACGCAGCGGTGTCAGTCGCCTGCATGCTCGAGCGAGCCAACATGATCAATTCGCCGGGTGGATACCTGAGAGATCTGACCGGCCGGGCACAAAGAGGTGCATTTTCTCTTGGTCCAATGCTCATGGCTCTATTGAGGGCAAATGCCGATCCCGAGCGGAGGGTTTGAGTTCGAGCGAAGAGGCCTTACGAGCAGCAAGACACATGGTCGCGGGGGATATTCCTGTGGGCCCTGGGATTTATCTGGTTCACGTTCGAGTTGGATGCAAAATACGGTACTGCGCTGCACGTGTGAGCGCTCCGCCTGCCGCAGAATGTTCGAGATACGTCCTTGGAAGAGCCTGGTGGCTCGCGTCAGACTTTTTTGGGGGTCGCTGTCCGATCGGGGATACAAGCGTGGGAGTTTCATCGGTCTGGCCCGAGGTCGTCCGGGCGGGGTCGTCATGTCACATGATCGCCAAAACCTGCGCCCTCCTGCCATGCAGGGTTCTTCAAATTCAGAGTTCCATCCATCTGATTTATCATTCACCAAGCGTATGAAACATTCAGATAATTCTGGATTTCGGAGAAGAGGATGGTAAGCGCCGGCCCGCAGTCCTGGGCGTTCTGGATGCCATCGCCGTCCTCGCGGCCATTTGCTTGACTAAGCCGGCGAATGGTGCTGGCACGAGCGTTGCAATGGTCTGATCAATGTTTTCGACGGCACGGGCTCCGGGGAAGCTTTGCCTGACGTTGCCGCAAAACGACCTAACGATCTGCAAGCGATCGTTTGGGGTGTCGCGTTTGGTCCTTGTCCACGCTGGGAGGTGACGGTCGACCGGAACGCGCCTGTCGCGCATCGGTTACGCTTTGCTTTACGACCTCGTTCAGGGAGAACTGCGTCTTGCGCTCAATCGCATTCAATCTCGAGCAGACATTCGCGATATCCGTCATTCTTCGAGACGGGAGGGACCATATTTCTGGGCTGGGGCATCAGCGGTGATCCTAGCGATCGATGTCTTTCAGACGAAGCGAGAAACTGCCCCCCGTGGTGAGCCCGACGTTTCGCAAGTACCTTCGCTCGACTTGTGGCCCCGATACCAGTGAGAAGAGCGCGCGCGTCGACGCGCTGCTTCCGTCGCGGTCTCCGACCGCAGTGCGGAAAGGATTCGTGTGTTGTGACGTGACATGACGGCGACATTCCACCGAGATGATACGACGGTGCAGGATGGGGAACCGTAAGACCGGGCTTCGCCTCAATGTTTCCAAGACTCTGGGAGCTATTTTGCCTTGCTTCAAGCGGCCCAAGTAGCAGCTGCGCTTCTATGGAAAAGTGCCGCGCGGTGTTTCCTTCTTCCGCAACTCGTTTGGGATCGATACATCGAGTTTACCTCGGGCATGACGTTCATCGCTATTTGGGCGGTCTGGATATGTAGGAGGCGGCTTAGCAAGTTCTGGGAGAGTCGACCGGAGTGAGATGCTTACGCGCATGGAACGCGAATGCTCGTTCCCCTCTTGGGGAATGTTATCGGGCCGCAGCGTGGCGGGGCCACGATACGAGGGCCGACAGTATGTGTCGCTTCCGGTTCAATCTACTACTCCCCCCTCTGCCAATTCCAAAATTTCGTTCGACACCGAGGGCCGACCCCGTGTTTTTTCCTCCCTGTCTTGAAGACGAACAAGCTCCTCACGTTGCCGACACGGAGTTCAGAGACCGTCTGTTTTGCTGAGATCGCGTTTGAACGGGCTGGAAGGTCAGGAGTCCCCTCCCCTATTCCTCCTTTTACTGCAACCGGCATAACCGCGTGGCCTGTGATTGTGCCCAGCTACGCGCGAGGTCTTCGGTATCGGTTAAACCAGACAGGAGGCCTCCAAGACCATCATCGATATTGAGGTGAGCGTCGGTGATCTTGCAAGTTGACGGCTCCAACGTAACGTCAACGTTTACTCTTCCCTCCACGGCATCGACTTGGAACAACGAACTGCCGTCAGCCTCACATGTGAGATAGGCCTGCGCCCGCACGGTTGTCAGCCCGCCCGACTGTGAACAGACTTCAGCGGACGCCACCTCGAAACTCCTTGTCTTGTTAGGTCCGACCGGCAGTTGTTCGCAGAGTCGGACATCGGAGATCGCGCGTGCAATAGCTGGCCAGCTCTCGTTTTGGATAATCGACACGCAGTTCGCCGAGGCCGAGGCGTGCCCTAGTCCAATAAGTCCTGCCGCTGCCCAGATGATTGTGCTTTTCGTCCGCCCCGCTTCCATGATTATCTCCCGTGAGCTTCCGCCGATGGACCAATAAAAACGTCATTCCCGGGTTTTTGATGACGACGTCAAAGTTCATCCGATCGTCTCGGTATGAATTGATCGCTGAGAGATCGAGTGACCTCAGTCAAACGTCAGTTATCCCGTCCCCCGTCGCGAAACGCTCTTCTTACAAGATACGGCCTTCCACGCGATGCATATGCGCGCAGGTCGCGCGCGACGTGTCGCAGCGACGAATGGTCTCGGAGATGGCTGGCGGAGGAAGGTGTCCAACTGTGCGCTGGACTTAGCGACGTCATCGATTTCATATTCAACGACGCTGGTCGCGGTTTGCTCTAAAGCCAGCTCTGCGTCCCCTCCCCCTTGCCGGTCGCTTATTGGAGCGCGCATTTGACTAGAACGCAGACGGGCTAACTTCGATGCGCAGGTTCGGCTTCCGCGGATCTTCACACGGTTGGTGGTTTTACGGATACTACGAGGTGAGTGGAGGTTCCCGTTCGGTTTGGCGCCTTCTTCCGTAGACATAACGACAACTGGGGCGACTAAAGCATTGGCCGTGGCGCGGCCGGGTCTGCGATCGGTTTCTGATAATGACGTGATTTCAATGGGTTGAGATCGTGGGCCGCGGCCCACGGAGACGGGTTAGATTTTGAGCAATATTTCATGTTTCGGGAATTCGTAGCAATAACAGTCGGTTAGTTCTGTGGGCCGCGGCCCACGCCGATTTTGGCCAGTTTCAAACTCCATGCTGCCGGGGGAATGTCGCTGCATTGAGCGATGCCCCGGCCGGACCAATGCCTCGTCCTGACGGTCCCTTCGCATGATTGCTTGTCGTTCCGTGGCTAGCCCTTGGGTCTTTGCAAGAAGTGCACGCGACACCTTTAAACGACTGGACCGGTGTGGGGGCATCACATCGGCCGTCTGGCACTGCTTCGCTCCGCGCGGTGCTGGTGTAGAATGTGTTATGATTTGTAATCTCAAGGCGCTCGCCTTAGCGACGGGTGCGGTTCTGTCTGTCGCCACAAGCTCGTTTTTTTCATGTCGCGTGACAACGCCTACTCTTTTTTCCTCCGCAGGTGACCATTGGAGAACTAGCTGCTGCCCTGAGGACCCGGCCATCCCAGGTGTCTGCCGTTCGGGTCGAGGGGCACACCCGGCTTCGAGCCTTGCTTGTCTTCAGCCGCTCAGAAACGGCACGTATCGACGACTCCTGCTTGAACGTCAGTCGCGGGGTCTATCGGATATCCTTCACGTCAATATGTCTCGCTTGCTTCCGTCAGGGCATCATGTCTTCGCTCAAACGAGGGCAAAGTGTCAGATCGGCGCTCACGAAAACCGATCTAAATCCGCCGCGAGAACTGTCCGCGACTTTGTGAAATCACTGTCCCCTACTTAGTGGAATCGGTGTCCGCGACTTACTGAAATTCCTATCCGCGACTTACTGAAACCCGCAGACTGTCGGGCGACATGAGAAACTAACCCCCTGGCGCCATCACGATCTGCCCCCTCTCGAATGAGAGGAAAGATGGATGACACTTGATATTTCGGTGCAACCTGCGTTGTCGAGAACGATGCATGGCGGGACGATGCTTCAGGCAGAAGAAGTGGCGGCGATGGTATCTGCTGATCGCGCTAGTAGACTGCTAATGGACTACGCCAACCGAAACTACCTCCACAGACGATGCAACCAATGAGGCGACGCGAGAAACCCCCGTGTTTCGTTGTAGGTGCGACAGCGCCGAAGGTGATCGGCGCCTTAACCTCGCAGCCAGACCAGACGTATCTTCGTCAGGAAATCTGCAGTGTTCAGTCCTGAAGGTGCAGCCAATATGGAACCGTATGGTTTGAGAGCTTGGTGTTTGCCACGAGTGCCGGGCCCTGATGCCTCGGTGCTGATCAGTGTTAATCAGGAGCCGCGCCTTGGACGGTAATGCTCGCCAATGGTGCTCATTCGCTGGCGTTCGCTGCGTTTGCCGATCGGTGTCGGCACGCGTAGAAGTCCCGGCGATGGATCATTCGAAGGACGGCTCGTGCCTGCCGGGAGTCTTTCGCTTCATCCGGTGGCCTTGTGCGAGCTTGAGCCTGCCGCAACGAGCTACGCGCTTTTCGACTTGCGATCAGCATGGTCGCTTGTCAGAGGCAGCGCGCAGAAAAGTTGCCTGTCAGCATTGCGAGACATTACTTGGGTTGGGTCGCCAACCACCGGTCACGACCATCCTGGGAAAAGCCATCGGCTCTGCGTAGGCGACGCGATGTGACGAATTACAAGAGATGCTAGCCGAGGGAGCGTGACGATTGATCAGGTCGACTGCGTCTACAAGGGGCGTCAATTCTTCGGTTCGCTCGGGAGACATGAAACGCTCGAAAACAGGAGCGAGGATCAAGAGTGACGACCCTCGTTTAATCTTGCTGTCCGACGGAATGGGGTAGACCCAGGCACTGGGGTCCTGGATCCTAACGGCGGATAAGACCAAATCGGTGGGCTTTATCCAGCAGATCTCGGACGGATGAAGGCTGGAATTTCTTGCCGCCACGTGCAGGTCGCTCTCCCATTTTCTCAAGCTCACTCGCAATACCGCGGAGCGACAAGCTCGGATCAGCGATTGTGATTGCCGCCACCTTCTTCATAAGATGATCTTCGGGAGCGCGGCGAGGTGAGCGCTCAAGGAGTTCCTTCTCTGCAAGCTGTTCGCGCACTAGACGACGAACTGCTCGACGAAGACGCTCTACTGTCCAATCTTGGCCGCGTCGATTGAGAACGTCGACGACGTTATCCCAGCTGTGCTTTGGGCGCAGTTGCCTGACGACTGGAAGCCAGGTTTCCGACGAGGCGTTGAGACCATCGATGTAAAGCTTCTCGCGTGCCTTTGACGCAGCTTCAATCGCTTCCGGTCGCCTTTCCCGAAGACCGGGATTGCCAGGAAATCGTCCTTGAGCTTTTGCTGCCTTGATACTTTCTCTTGCGCGCTCGGCGCTTTGCGCTTTTTCAAGATCTACGATTGCTCCAAGAACCTGGATGGAGAAGGCGCCCAGTGGCCCGGTTGTGTCGATGGGATCATCGAGAGATCGGAAGCCGATCTCTCGATCGTTAAGTTTCTCAAGAAGCACCAAGAGGTCGCTGGCCGAGCGCGCCACTCGATCCAGGCGGGTGACTAACAAAGCATCTCCAGCGTTCAGCTCTGCAAGTAGGCGGACCAAGACCGGCCTCGTTTGTGACAATCCGGATCCGTGCTCCTGATAGATGCGATCACAACCGGCCGCCCGGAGATCATCGACCTGTCGATCGTTAGCTTGATCACCGGCGGACGAGAGGCGGGCGTATCCTACGACACGGGTAGGGGTCTTACTGTCTGTTGGTTCTTGCACCGTGGTGAAGGTTCCTGTCTTGGCGTCAGACTAAGTGTACAGAAATAGAGTGTGGTAGAAACAGTTGTTTTGCAAGAGCCTATTATGCTGACGATAGCGGGTCACTCAGCGCGATTTCTACGTGAGAATGGACCGTTCCTCGGATTGAGCCGGCGTTGCCGTCTGGCGGCGCTTCATGGCGGAAAAATTGATCACTAAGAACCATCTCCACGCGGGTGGCTTGGAGCCAAACGCCAACCGCGCTGGGAGCGCCAATGAATGGCGGAAACATCTTTCATGGGAAGTAAACCGAATTCGACGAGACAGAGGCGTCCAGCGATCGACAATCGCTGCGGAAGAGGAAAACCTAGGATGATCGACGTGTCCGGTCTGTGGCCAGAGCTTCAATCATCACCACCAGCGACGCGAGCTGATCTTCCCTGAGCGCTCGAAGTGCCGCTTGTATGCGCTCTTGGAAAACCTCTTCTGATGTCTTGTTGAGGCTAACGTCGTCTAGACCAAGCAGACTATCAATTGAAGTACCCAGCGTTTCCGCAATACGCACTAGCGTGCTCAGGTCGGGTTCTCGCGAACCGCTCACATAATTCCCGTATCGCCTTTCGCTGAGGCCAGCACGCCTGGCGACTTCAGCGTTGGAGAAACCGAGTTGTTCAGCTCGTTTACGAAGATTCGTTGCAAAGTCAGCCATACCACAATTTGTTCATGACAGGCAGCACGGGTCCATGTACAATTCGTGCTGTAGATTAAGAACAATATGTGGTTTTCAAATGGAACTGCGCCAACTCTCTCTTTTCCGCGCCGTCGCCGAAGAGCTTCACTTTGGTCGGGCTGCGATCAAGATGAACATCGCCCAGCCGGCGCTCAGCAATCATGTCATGGCGCTGGAGAGGGAGCTTGGCTGTCCGTTGTTCATCCGGTCGACACGACGGGTTGAGCTGACGAGGGCAGGGGAGACCTTCTACGATCGTGCTGTCCGCATCCTCAGCGAGATGGAGCTGACGACCGAGCTGACGCGGGCCGCGGGTGGCAGTCGCATCCGCCAGATCAAGATCGGTACCGTCTATCCAGCCACCATGGGGATGCTGCCCCTGTTCCTCGGCAAGATCGCTCGCAAGTTTCCCGATGTCCGCATCCATATCGCCTCAGGCAACACCGGAGACATCATCCGCGGACTGGAGACCGGGCAGCTCAACCTCGGCTTCATCAGGCCGGTCGAAAACATCGGATCGCTGCGCTTCTTCTCCGTTGCCCATGAACGCTATCTGCTGGCGGTTGCGGAGAACAATCCGCTGGCTTCGCTCAACGAGATCTCCATCGAAGACCTACGCGATCAGAAGATCATTGCCTTCAACCGTCAGAACCTCTCTTTCACCGAACGCTACTTCAATGAGAAGTTCGAGGAATACGACCTGACGAAGAACATCGCCTATAGCTGTGATGACACCTATTCGCTGGTCTCTCTCGTCTCTGCCGGCCTCGGCATCGGCTTTGCACCGGAGTGGACGACCGACCTCCCGAACCGCAGCTTCGTGCTCAAGAAGGTGAGGGGGATCGACTTCAAGATCGGGCTTGGCATTGCCTGGTCGAAGGAGGATCCCACGGCGTCGCGAGACGATATCGTCGCGATCGCGAAGTCGATGGTGCGGCGCGGGTGATGTTAGGTCGAGGGGTCGTGGAGAATGCCCAAAGGGTTGACCTCAGGTGCCTGAATGGCGATTCTGGAACTCGAGAATCAATGCTTTGTAGCGGCTTCGCTAAGCGGCCTTGAGGGATTCGGTGGTCAACTTATCCCATCGATAACCGATCATTATCGATGGTTAGCGCACCACCTGGCAATCATCCCATGTGAGGAACTGTAATTATCCGATAGCGTTCGTTTAGCAAATCATTTACCATGATTTCAATGGCTTACGATTTCGCGAAAATCAGCATTTCAAACTTGATAAGGCCCGCTTTTGACGCGGCTGTCGCCATGACCCGTCTGGACGAGCGCATGGCCCGTTCGCCGGTCGGGCAGGGTTGGATCGAACGACAAAACTTCGCCGATGCCTGTGCCTCGCTATGGATCGACGGCGAGCTCGTCCATCTCGAAGACCTCGTGCTCCACGACGCTACCCGTGACATCCGCACGCCGACCCACGAACTCACCGTCGCCCGCGACGTTCTACGAACTCGCCGGCGCATCGCCGCCCAGTCACCGGACTGGGCCTTGTCCGCAGAGGGTATCCGAACCTTGCGACAGACCCAGGCATGGCCTGGACCATCAGGCGGTTCTGAAAACACGGCGGACCACAGCAGCGTCGAACCTGCGAAAATGGTCGAGCGGGAAGGGGAGGGGGATGATGGTGACGACGTGAAAGATCTCCCCAGCGTCGACTATGCCGCCATCGATGCGGTGCTGGCACGGTCGGACGCGGCAATCGAGAGCGCCAGACGGCCCGGCCGTGCCGGCGCTAGCGCCGCGGCCGAAAAAGACCCGCTCGTTTATGACCTCGATTGGGACGAGGACGCGCGGCTCGACGAATGGCGCGGCGTCCTGCGCCAGGTCGAACATCTGCCGGTGGTGTTTCGGGCGATCGTTGCCCTCGATGCCTGGAACGAGCTTTCCGTCCTCCAGCACGCGCCCTGGCTCGGCCGGCTGTTTTGCGCCGCGATCCTGCGCCAGGCCGGCGTCACGTCAGGCGCGCATCTCGCCGCCATCAATCTCGGCCTCAAAACCATTCCCGTCGATCGGCGCCGCCATCGCGACCGGGAAACTCGAATGCTCGCCATCGCGCGAGGTCTTTTGGCGGCGGCCGAGATCGGCATGAAAGAGCATGACCGGCTGACGCTCGCGAAAACGATGATGGAGCGGAAGCTGGACGGGCGCCGGACGTCTTCAAAGCTGCCGGAGCTGGTCGAGCTGGTGATGGCGAAGCCGCTCGTGTCGGTCGGGATGGTCGCAAAAACCCTCGAGGTGACGCCGCAGGCGGCGCGGCGGATCGTTTTGGAACTCGGGTTGCGCGAGATGACGGGGAGGGGGAGGTTTCGGGCGTGGGGGGTAGTTTAACCTCTATGAATGGAGGACTCAGCCCGATGCTGAATTTGGACGAGTTAGGAAAAACAGCCGCCGGTCACCGCTTGCTTCGCGTGTAAATTGGTGGCTTCTTCACCTAAACGGGGTTTGAGGACCGATGTTATTTCCGGATCAGCTTGAAGAACTTGGAAGAAATCCGCCCGGCGAAGCCGTCGCCCGAGCTCTGGCAGAGCTAATAGAGATAGACGAACATCTACTCCGCATCGACGCCAATGAGCGCTCCATTACGTTCCGCTTCGCTCTCTATCTCCAAGCGCATCTGCCCGATTGGACGATAGACTGTGAATATAATCGTGACGGGGTAGAACCCAAGAAGCTTGGGCATCTCGGACTCTATCCTGACAGCGAGGACGATGATGCCAAGACAGTGTTTCCCGACGTTATCGTCCACCGTCGGGGTAGTCGAGAGAACTACTTGGTGATCGAATTTAAGAAGTCCACCAGTCGCGTTGACCGAGAGATCGATCTCGCTAAGCTGCAAGGTTACAAGGAGCAGCTTGGCTATCAGTTTGCACTGTTCGTTGAAGTTGGGACATACGAGCAAGCTGTTGTTACTCAACTTCGATGGATATAATCCCTAGTGCGACGTAGCCGTTCGATTCAGGCTTGGGGATTCCCCTTTCCCCATACTTGTAAACTCGCGCCCAGCGTGCTGAATCTCTAAAAACACGTTGAGGGATTGCCCTGGCTGAACTGCGCCCCATCTCTGACAATTACGAACGCGTGAACCTCCACGTCGTGCTTGTCCATGGCCTTTCCGGGCATCCGAACACAACTTGGCAAAATTCGGATCCCATGGAACCAATGTGGCCCAAATGGCTTGAGGGCGACATTCCAGCGGTCGGTCTATGGCTTGTGGGCTACCCCGCAGCAAAGACCAACTGGGGTGGCCATAGTATGCCTCTCGCCGACCGCGCGGGAAACATTCTGGCATTGTTGTTGGCAGAACCGCGGCTGGCTCAGGGAAATATTGCGTTCGTGACTCATAGCCTCGGCGGGCTGGTCGTTGAGCAGACCCTCCGAACGGCCGAACGGGACGCCGAAACCGACCGTCGGGCGCATAGCTTTCTTTCCCGTGTCAAGAAGGTCGCCTTTCTCGGTACTCCCCACCGAGGCGCGCTTCTGGCGAGCGTTCTCGCAAAAATAGGGTCGATCGTCCGTGCATCGGCATCCACTCGAGATCTCATCACGAACAATCCTCAGCTCCGGGACCTGAACCTGTGGTATCGCACCTTCAGTGCCAACAACGGCGTTGAAAACCTGCAGCTCGCCGAAGGTCGTCCTGAGACGATCATGGGGATCAGGCTTCCTGATTTGATAGGTACAATTGTTCAGCCGAATAGCTCGGATGCCGGTTTACCCGAACTTCCCATTTTCGTTGACGAAAGCCATCGGACGATTTGTAGCCCGGCAAGTCGCGGCAGCGAGGTGTACATCCACGTCCGCGACTTCTTGCGAAGACCGCCTGCGCCCGCGCGCGGCAGATCGCGGCTAGTTGAAGCGGTCGAGACCAACACGAGGACGCTCCAGGAGCTGATTTCGAGTGATAGGGAGAAGATCGAAAAGCTGGGTAATGTCGAGCGATCCATTGAGAACCTGTCCTGGCAGCGCCTTAACCCGGCACTGGTCGACAGTGAAGTCGAGCGCCGGCTGCAGATACTCAGGAAAACGCGAATGTTCGGCGGCGCGGACCCGATAGCCGGGGCGCGCAAACTTGCGGCTGACTTGCGCACCGGAAATCTTTCGGCATGTAGTGCTCCCGTCAAATCAACAGCTTTGGCCTGGTGCGCAAGACTTCTCGCGCTCACCAACCCCGAGGAGGCAGACGGCCTCCTCTTGTCGATTGACGTGCCCGATTCGGAACTTGTCGGTATCGCGCGCGGCCTGGTGACCGCGGCCCAAGGCAAACTGGATGACGCACTTGCCAGTCTGACATCGATGAATACGGAAAAGGCCATTGGCTCAGCCTTCATCCTGGTTCTTCGTGACAAGGGATGGCCAGGTGCGGAGAAGTGGCTTCATGCGTCTGGCCTCGAGGTCTCGAAGCTCGATAGCGACGCCAGGTTTTACTATATCAAGTCGGCACTGGAAGGCGAGGACTGGGAGACGGCTTACGAGGAGAGCCAGAAGCTGTCGGAGCCGGATCTGAAGCGAACCCCCGCATTGCTGTCCGTCCGCGCCGATGCCACCCTGATGCTGGCCGTTCCGGAGGAACTCAGGCTTTTTCTCCTTCAGTTCATGCCGTTCGACCTCTCCACCTACCCACTTCGTGGCGATCCAGCGTCATTCGATTTGCGGCGACGTGCCGTCCAGTATTATGAACAATTGAGAGATGGGATGCGGGAGCTGGGCCTGTCCGCTGTCGCTGCGAACGCCGACGACAAGGCGCTCTGGCTTCGATTGATGGATCCCGAAACCAGAAATGAAGCACGCGACGATCTGCGCAAAAGCCTTCAAGATCCTTCTGTTCTCCTTCGGCGCCTGAACTTCGCCCTCCGCTTTGGTATCGCGGTCGATCTCGACCAAGTTGAGCAGGAAGTTGACCGACAGACGGCGCTGTCCGGGGGCAGCTCTGGGGAGGCCGCGTTCGCTCGTTATGTGCTAGCACATGCCAAATCCACTGCCGCGGAAGCGGCCGCATATCTCAATCGGCATCGATCCCAGCTTCTTCGACATCTCGAGTGGAGGGCTGTCTACTTCTTCGAGATTGAGGCACTCGCAAGAGCCGGAGAGCGCGCAACCGCCGAGGAACGGTTTGCCGAGGCAACTAGCCGCGGTTTGACTGAGCAGGAAACCGCCCAACTGCGGAGGTTGCTTGAAGCGCCTGCTAACGACGATCCTATCAACCATCTGATGAGCACCTTTAAGGCTTCAGGGCTGCTTTCCGATCTCAGAACACTGGTGGTCGAGCTCGACCAAGCGGAGGACTGGGAGAAAATCGCCGAATATGGCAAGCTGCTCCTCGATAGAACAGACGACCTCACCGATGCGCAGCGTTACGCCGGCGCTCTTTATAACCTGGAACGCCAAGAAGAAGTCCTCAAGGTCTTCGATCGCTACCCAGCTCTTCTAGCCACCAGCCCAAAGCTGAAGCTTCTACACGCTCGCGTGCTTGTGGAGCTTGGATATCTTGACGAAGCGCGAACGGCAGTCAGCGCCCTCAGATCCCATAGTGACTCGGAAGTGGCACGCAATCTGTCGGTGACGATTGCCGTCGTCTCGGGTGACTGGGAGGCCCTACAAGGGTTTGTCGAAACGGAGTGGACAGAGCGAGATCATCGAACCGCTCTCGAACTCCTGAGAACGGGTCAACTCGCGCAACAGGTCGGAGCCGCGCGAGCGAAGGAATTCGTGCGGGAAGCAGCAATGCGCAGCCCGGACGACGCGCAGGTTTTGATGGGCGCATACCATATCGCAACTTCTTCTGGCTGGGAAAACACCGACGAGGTTCACGGATGGTTTCAGAGGGCCGCGCAACTTTCGGAAGGAATGGCTGACCCTCCCGTCCTGAAAATGTCGATAGAAGATCTTATCGACGAACAGCCGGAATGGGGCAAGCGAACTTCGGACACATGGGATAATCTTGTTGCAGGCAAGATACCTCTATTCGCTGCGGCTCGCCTGTTGGGGCGCTCGTTGCTTAGCCTTCATCTTCTCCCTGCTGTCGCCAACCTTGTCGAAAGGGATCCCAGAAAGAGGTCGAGCATTTACAGCTTCAGTGGAGCGCGGCGGCCGACGCGGTTTCCACTCCGCGTCGTGGCCATGGATATCACGGCCCTTCTGACAGCCGCATTTCTTGACGCTGTCAACGAGGTCCTGTCTTCGGTCGAGACCGTCTTTATACCGCATAACACGCTGTCTCTTCTTTTCGAGGAGAAGTCCAAAATCCTGTTTCACCAGCCAAGCCGTGTGGCGGAGGCGCGAAAGCTTCGTCGATTGATTTCAGACGGAAACCTTCGTGTCTTCGAAAGCACGACTCCTCCTCCCGAATCCCTCGCGCGCGAGGTCGGAGATAGCCTCGCTGAGCTGCTTGTAGAAGCTGCATCGCCTCATCACGACGATGGGCGCCAAAGGCTGGTGGTGCGAGGCGGTCCGATCTACAGGGTCAGCACGTTCATGAAAGAAGAGGCTGATCTGCGAGATTACACCGAGCAGTTATGCAGCTGTCTCGACATCGTGGAAAAGCTAGCGCAGAAGGGCCTACTTCGAGTCCAAGAGGTTGAACGTGCTCGCGCCGCCCTCAGCCTGCGTGAGGTGCCATGGGAGCCACCGCGCCAGATCCCTGATGGCGCTGTTGTCTATCTTGATGACTTAACGGTCGCCCATCTTCAGTTTCTTGGATTGTTGAACCAGCTCCATAAGGCGGATCTTGTTCCTATGGTCCACTCCAGTGAGGTTGACGAAATTGATGCCCTCATTGGTCATGACGCCCTTGGCGACGAGCTCCTTGCAGTGGTCGAAAAGCTCAGATCGTCAATCCGGGAGGCTTTGGATTCAGGGAAAATCAAACTCGGAAAAGCGGTCCGGGTGGACGAAGAAGGTCCACGAGCCGCCATGGCCCACCCAACGGTCGGGGTCCTGCGTTTCGCAGGGCAGGTTGATGCAGCCGTCGTTGACGACCGTTTTATCAATCAGCATGCATGGCATAATGATGATGGGAGCCAAAAGCTAGCTATCGCCACAACGCTGGATATTCTCAATCACGCGTGCGATCAGGGAAACATTTCGCCCGAACGACTGAGCGAAGCACTTACCAAACTTCGCCAAGCCGCATTCCTGTTCATGCCGATCACCGCGGAAGAGTTGAGTTCGTTGCTCCGCGTCACCGAAATCATCGATGGAAAGGTCATCGAACGCGCTGAGCTAAGAGCGTTGCGGGAAAGCATATTGCTCGTGCGAATGAGAGACGTCTTGCAGGTTCCTGGAGAGTTGGCCTGGCTCGAGGACCTGCATGCTGCCTTGGTACGTACCCTTAGCCTGTTATGGCAGGATCCGCTGGACGAATTGGCGGCAAAGGCGCGCTCGGACTGGCTCTTGAACGTGCTCGATGTGAAGGGGTGGTCCCATCGCCTCGGCGAATCCAGCACCGAAACCGTCGATCGTTACCGAAGGTGGATCGCCAGCCTCATGCTTCTGTCAGCCTCACGTTCGGAAGAGATCAAAACCGCGTACTGGAATTGGCTTCAGAAGGGACTTCTGGACACGATCCAGCGCGAAGACCCGGAGACATTTGCCTTTTTGGTCAAGCATGCCAAAGAGGTGGTCTCCCAATTGACCTCTGATCTGGAAACAAAAATTGGAGCTATCTCGTGAACGACATCCGGCGAGACCTGATGGCTGAGATTGCTCTCAGTAACATTCCTCCGAGCATCGTTCGTGAATTGTTGGACGATGCGGCATTCGTCAATGAGTGGCAGATCCCGATCACAACCAAAATTGCAATCGGCAACAACGGTCCGACTTTCGAGAGGGACCAGTTGCTCAGTGGGCTCCGAAAAAGCGTAGACGGCCCCGAAGTCGCACAAAAAGTCGTCGATACGAACGGAGAGCCATGGTCGGTTGTCGCAAATTCCGTGGATGGTGAGGTCAGATTCTTTTTGAGCGGTGCGACCTCGAGGTATCGCTTGAAGTCTTATGCGGCCTTAGCCGCTGATCCTGAGGTCCGACTAAAATGGTTCGGCGCCACCTGCGCCGAAATGAACATCCACGGTGAGCTAGCAGAACTTTGGAATTACAGGCTTGCCCGGCCAGATGCCCTTGGTGACGACGAATTCGCCAAGCTCGTTGGCGAACTCGCGCTGATACCCGCAGGGGTGTATCAGGGCTTGAACGCTAGCCTTATGGAGGGGACCGCGGACCTCTCCAATCTCACCCCGTCCGATTCCCGGTACTACGAATTCTTGATTGGCAAGATCAACGAGCACACTACCCTCGATGAATATATCGATGAAGCCTCCCGGATGATCGGCAGATGGCAAGCCTGGAAGCCGGAACAGGGCTTCCGGTTCGCGCTCTCATTGTGCTCGCTTGGGTCATTTTCCAAAGCAGTTCAGTTGCCCGATGTCGGAGAAGAGATGCTCGCCGAGATCTTTTCCAGGATTGCGTCAGACGATGATCCACTCTCGAAGGTCGCGGCAGTCGAAATTGCGCTCGCGCACTGCGATACGCAGCCCGTACTGGCATCCTTTATCGAGGCGGTGGTCGGGGACTTCATCGCCGACGATCCGCACAGGGACGAAAGCGAGTTTGCGCTTCTGTCATGGATGACGGTGCTCACCGCATCCGAGCTTTCCAGGAAGAAAGTCTTTCCTCGAAGCCAACCCTATTATCGCAAGCAAGCGTCTCTCGCTCAGGCCTCTGTCATCTTACGGGCTTTCAGCGGCACACCTGTCGATCGCACCGCGGTCGTCCGGTGGGCGGACGGGCTTGGATGGTCCCACGATTTCTACCTTCAAGGTCTCGTCGATTTGCGGCTCGAACCGCGTTGGCTGCCTGACTTCATAAGTGCAGAGCAGATCCGGGCAGATTTTATCGGTCGGATCAGGAATGCCGTAGCAGCAAACGACGATAGAATTACATGCGACCGTCTTCGCACGCTCCTTGTTGGACCTGATTCACCGCTCGCAAAGGCGGTGGACTGGCCCTTCGCGAGCCTTCCCAGTCCTTTGGAGGGCTCGACAACGCCGCTAGGGAGAGTGCCAGAACATATTCTGGATCAAGTCCGCGCCTCTCTCGAAGCGGAAACCCTAAGCGCGAACTCATTCGCAGGTCTCGTGAATGTGTCTCTCGTAGACGTCCTACCGTCGGAACTTTCCGCGCTAGCTGCAGCGGCCCTGAGGCGTGTGAAGTTCTCGATAGAAAACCTGGACGACGACGCGCGCGTCTTCAGTCTTATAAGCGGGCTGGCAATTGTTGCTGCAGTCAGTCGAAGTGGTGAACTTGCCGATACGCTTCGTATCCTGACTCGCATATTGCGCCGACGGAAACGCTTTAAACCGAGCGCGAATGATGAAGTTCGGGTGGCGATGATTGCGGCAGCATCTCGCTCCGACCTGGCCCAGTGGTCATCCTTTTGTGGTGAGTGGCTGACCGAGGTCGCATTCGAAATTAGCGACAAGGTGGAAGCCTCGAAGCTGCTTTTTGTCTTGCGTCAGATCCAAGACCTCGAGGCATCACTCATAAGCCCACTAGCTAAAGCAAACGCCGCCCTCGAGGCTTACTCGTCATAAAATTTGCGATCGTGGGAGGAGAGATATGCCGACAAGCGGACCAAGTATCACTGATATCAAGCTTCTATTTGCAAGATCCGGTAATCGTTGCGCATTTCCGAAGTGCAAAGCTCCGATGGCCCTCGGCGATACGCTGATCGGTGAGGTTTGTCACATCAAAGGCGCTCGTCCGGGCAGCGCTCGTCACGATCCTGCTCAGTCGCCGACGGATCGTCACCTCCGCGAAAATCTGATTTTGATGTGTCCAACTCATCATAGGGTGATTGACGACGACGAGTCCTCCTACACGGTCGAGCGCCTTCACCAAATCAAGTATGACCATGAAGGAGGCGCGTCGCCCGTATCTGACGATGAGGTTGCCCGCATCGCGATTTCGCTTCAGCAGAACGTTTCGACCGTAGGGCAGACAGGCGGCCTCTCCGCCCATACCGTTAATGCCGCAAGCATCACGGTGCAAGCTTCGGGGGTAAGCAGCACCCCGCTTAACGAGCGCCAAATTCAGGCCGTCGAGAACCTGTGGCAGATTCTCCGAAATTTCTCGACCGAGTTCGGCATGGTTCTCTTCGTCGATTCGATCCTCTTGCCGCAGGAGATGGATGCATACTTCAGCGGCGCAGACGAGATGCCCGTAATGGATTGCGTGCTCGAGTTCCGGGATTTGCAAGCGGCGATCGCAAAGTTGGCGAAAGCCGGTGGTGACGAGGCTTCAAAGGAGCGACCATTCGTCAGCCAGCGACTATGGTCCATATATTTCGTGATCCACGCGATCTATGGACGAGCATCATTGATGCTGACAAATTCCTATAAGGAAGAGCGATACAAAGATTGGCGCAGCGATAGCGGATGTGATCAGTTGCTTCGCGCGGTTCTTCCCGCCCCTGTCGTAGATCACCTCAAAGGACTGCAGGGCAACGGCCTTCGTACCGCGATCGATTATTTGGAGGATCAATTCCTCGTCGAGGCGGGCATGCGGAAGGCCTCGTCAGGCTAAGGGCGATATCCGCCCCTGTGCTTTTGCTTTGGGAACGCGAAGAACGATGGGGCCATTCAGCGGGACCGCCTCAAGCACCGGCGCGCAGGCGGGTTTTCAAAATCAATGCGTAGGGGTAGGGGAGACTACTACCCTACGGTGGGGGATCTATCTGGCCCAGGTGGGGATGAAAACATCACCACTAAGCATCGTCAGTCAATCAGCCCTAAAGGCGAGGTAGACGAATCACGGGTAGGCGGGTGCGGTAGAATTCTATCCCACCTTGCTCCGGCCGCCCTATTGAAGCGCGCGGGTTCTTCCATCACATTCTCGCTACGTTCAACGTTTGCGAGACTTCCAATGACCACTCAAGACAATACCGTCGTCGCCTTTCCGACGAAGTCTGACGAACCAGCGCCCAGTAGCTTCGACAAGATCTGGGGCAAGAAGATCAAGAGTCATGGCTATGCCGCCATCCCGACGATCCTCATCCGCTCCCAGCATCGACTCGGCATCAACAGCACGCAGTTCTGTCTGCTGATGCATCTGCTCGACCTCTTTTGGTCGCCGGACCGTCCCCCCTTCCCCACTAAGCAGCAGCTGGCCGACCGGATCGGCATCAAGCAGTCCAGTATCAAGCCCAACATGAAAGCGCTGGAGAAGGCCGGTCTCATCCAAAGAGTGCAGCATAAAACCTCATCGGGCGACTGGGGCGCCAATACCTACCACCTCGATGGCCTGATCCAGCGTATCAAGGACCTTGAGCCTGAATTCGCCCAAGAGAGGGCCAAGCGGCAGGCAGAGAGGAAGCGTGTGGAGACCCCCAAGGGCAAGAGGCTCAAGGAGCAGTAGGGTAGGCCCAGAAACAAATTACCCCGGCCGCATGCCTAGGGCAGAGACGGTACCGGGGTTTACGAAGCAAGATATATACAGGGGTGGGGGATAAATCAATCCCTGGGACCTATGATGAGCACCATGAGCATGGACGAGACCATACCCTACCCCGGCATAGAGGACATCCTGTCGGCAGACAGGTTCGGCACCTATCTAGGATGGGCAGGCGGAGACCGCAACAGGGCTGTCTCCCTCTATACCCTCAATGCCCTGTTAAGCGAGAGCCTTCAGCTCCCCCTCCACATGCTGGAGGTGGCATTGCGCAATCGTATCCACCAGGTCATGGCCGAGGCGCATGGCGATACCTGGTTCGACATGCCCAAGCACCAGCTCAACGCCATCCAGCCCGACATGCTCGCCAGAGCCCGCCAAGATCTTGCCGAGAAGGGCAAGGACGACACTCCTGCCCGGATCGTTGCAGCGCTCACCTTCGGCTTTTGGACAGCCATGCTTGGTAAGGAATACGAGAACCTGTGGCAGCAGACCCTGAAGGACATCGCCAGGCGCGAGGATGGCAAAGGTCTTCGTCGCAAGGACTTCACCAGGCCGCTTGGTCCGATCCGGACCTTGCGCAACCGCCTCGCCCATCATGAGACGGTCCTCTATTGGGATCTGCCGAAGCACTACGGCAATATCCTGCAGATGATAAGCTGGCTGTCGCCGGTCGCGGCCGACTGGTGCCGGGCGTATTGTAGGTTTCAGAGCCTCTATCCCGTCGAGGGCGTCAATTTGATTTCCTAACGAGGATCTGCTGGCGTCCATCGATCTTATAGATGCGCTGGCATTGTCCTTCCAGACTACGGAGCGAGGAGTGCATTTTGTCCGAAATATTGCCTAAGCGGCGTTGCATTTATTGCTTCCGAGAAAAACCGATTGAGGAGTTCTCCTTGGAGCACATTTGGCCCGATGCGCTGGGCGGAGCGCTCTGTGGTGACTTTTTCAAGACAAGAGAGGTTTGCGAAAAGTGCAATAACGTATGCGGTCTCTTCGTCGACGGCGCGTTCATCAAGAGCTGGTTCGTGCAAATGGAGATCGCAAACCAAAGCTACCGATTCTTGAATCCATCCAAGCCGACCGCGGTGCCTTTGCACTATCTTGGTGTCGAGCCCAGTTTACCAACAGAGGAAGGGGAGATCTGCGAACGATGGCAGGGCCCTGCTGGCGAACGCATCTACCATTTTCACCTGGCTGACGAAGAACGCTGGGATACGTTCGCCGGGGAGACACGATCCGCCGAAAGAAAAAGGATCCTGGACGGGCTTATCTGGCCTTTACGTCCTCCAACGAATATTGGTCTCTGACCGCGGCCCTCAGCTTCAAGCAACAATTCGCGATGGCCAAAAGATGTGTACTTACCGAGGTCGCGATTGACGACCCAAAGTTCGCGCCGATTTTGCCGGTTCTGTTTCCTCAGGGAGATCCAGCGGATCCACAGCAGGCGCGAGACAAACGTGTCCTGGCGCACGCTCTCTCAAATAATAGCGTTCACACCCGGATACCTGTTCAGGCTGATTTCGATGGCCGATTCCTATGCAAGCTTGCGCTTGGCATTGGACATAGGATCTTCGGCAAACGTCATGGCGAGAGCGGCTATGGTACTGAGCTGCGCAGAGGTCTTTGGGCCAGGCATAGTCGCGAAAGGCGGGAGCTCCGGATTCGTGGAACGGGTATGCTCGGGGACGGGCAGGCCACGGTTGCTCAAGAGTTACGGGAATTCCTGACATGGCCTGGCGCTTGGACGATCTGCATTTGGAACCACGGCGATCGGCTTGCCGCGCACATTCATAGTCCTGGCGGCACCAAGCTCTCGATCGTGATCGCAGAGGAGCTATCCAGCTACCCTGTGATCGATGCCGCAGTCTATAGGGACGGGCAGATCTACATTATCTCACTGCCAGGAGAATCCTTCGTCGGTCCTTTGGCCTTGCCCGAAGTCGTCGCACACAAACTTGGAAACAGAGTTGTTCCCATCCTCCGCGAGATAGAAATGTCCAGGGACAATATGAGCCTGCTTCCACCGAAGAAGCCATCGCCCCCCGCCGACTGAGTCAGAGCGCACCGCAGCACTCACTAGGAATGCAAAGCCGGTCGGAAGAACGGATGGCTCGGTTCGGACCGCTCAAGAGCAAAAAAGGGACATGTGTGCACCGCCTTCCATTTGCCTTCGTCTCGCATTCAACGTGCTTCCAAGTGTCGAATGGACCAGTAAGAACTTGGGAGTCAAGGGAATCCACGCGGTCCTCACAGCGCTGGTGGTCCGAGCCGCCGCGGACCCGAAGTACCGATGTGACACGGCGCTGGTTGATGACGCAACCGACACCATCACACGCCAACCCGCTCTTGCTCTCAATGATTAAATCGTTGCCCTATTCAGTGAAGGCCTTCGTCTGGCTCTGGATCGTCTGGACAGGGACCATCAGGACGAGTCCTGACGATATCTGTTTACCAGATAAAGGAGCAGCTCGAATCGATGTCGCCGCGAAAAATCCATCAGCTGGCGGGAAAACTGCCGCGTGGGCCGACAAATATTCCGATACAGATGCAGGGAGGAGGCGCCACGATTTGCAACAAATCTAACTCACCGGGCGATGTCATCTAAGAAAATGCAGGCAGAAGCATCGCCGTATTAATGCGTGGTCAGCCAAGATAGCGTCAAGGCCGGACGTAGAAGCAGTGCCCGATGAGTCTTGGTCCCATCCGTCCATGTCTGAATCGGACTGGAGAGGTGGGGCGAACGAGTAATTTGCGCTAGCCGAAATGATCAATACGTGTGACGCGGAGTTCCGAGAACTTCTAAGGAATTTCAAGCGTATCGAACTTGGTACAATCAGACCACTGGTTCAAATCCCTTCACATCAACAGATCTTATTTCGCACAATGTGGTCTGCAGTTTCAAAGAAAGATCGGGGCGAAGTGCGGACGATGCCTGCTTTGCCTCCATATCGGACAGCCAAGCGCTTTTTGGAAGCCATGAAAGCGGAGGACAATATCGCTTTCGATTTGAGGAGGCAGGCACCGCGCTAGGCCGTCATCAGCGACATTCTTCTCATCCGCGCGCAGCGCAACGGCGACCGCTTGATCGGTATTGTTGCCGGGGTTGACGCGGGACTTGCGTCAGATTGCCGATCATCTTTGGCGAACTGATCGCACTTAACCATCAGAATATAACCTTTGATTTAGCCGCGTCAGGCGCTACTGGCGCTCGGAGGCTGTTCATCCTTGCGCAAGATCCGTCTCGCGGCCTTGTTATGTTCTGGCGCGTTCCAAACTACGCCTTTGTCCGAAGGCGCTGTTAAAAGGACCGTAGAGCAAGGCAGACCGGCTGCATCAAATTTGCGTGCGATGAATTCACTTTCGCCGCGGTCATGGCTCGACATGATCAGCTGATAGCCGTTCAATTCCACCATATTACGCATGACGTCGACAAAGGCGGCTGTGTGAATGATATCATTATGCTGCAGTGGATCGTCGAGCAGCAGGGCGCGCCAGCGGGACCAGGGATAGGCGGTACTCGCCGCGCACAGGATGCTGAAACCATTCGCGGCAAGCTGACCCTCGCTCAAAACGATCTGAGGCGGCAAATCCTTCTTCGTCTCGATCGCATTGGCGACCTTCTCGCGGTAGCGCAGCGCCATGCCGAAACTGGTAGCATCGACCCTCGTGTCAGCCTTGAACTGGATGCTTTCACCAGGCGTGCTCAGCATCGCCTCGTTAAAATCGTCGATCACCGTATTGAGCGGGTCGAGCACGCGCGCCGAGAAATCGTCAGCCTGCTTCTGAAGGTCTTCCGAGTAGCGATTTACTGCACTGCGTGCCGTGGTGGTGAGTTTGACCGCCGCACGCGCAGCCTCGAGCTTGGTCTTTAGCGCAGCCAGATAGGCCGCCGGATCCCGAATACCGTCGTCCCCTCCGGTCGCCCGCATCGAAGCGGCGATCTCGTCTATTTCGCTCTGGAGAAGCGCGTCCTCATTTTCGCGGCCAAGGACAAGTTGGCGTTCGGCCAGTGACCGCAGACTCGCCAGCACGGCCTCGATGGTGGAGAGCCCGCGGTCATATTCAGCCTGGCTCGGAATGTCGTTAAGACCAACACGCGTCCAGCGCTGCTGCATCTGCTGCGCCGCCTGTTCCGAGGTTGTGCGGGCCGCCTCGGCCGCGGCAAGGTCACGCTGCGCGAGGTCGAGCGCCGCCTGCTCGCGCTGGACGTCCGCAGACGCGCTGGTCGCCGCCTCATTCAACTGTGCTAGACGAGTCCGCGCGTCTTCGCCGCGCTCCCGCTCAGCCGTCAATCTCGCTTCAATGTCACCGATCGTAGCGTTCGATAGATTGCGTGCGGCGATGCGATCGGCGCAGGCTCGATCCTCTGCCTGATACTGTTCCACCCGTGCGCCAAGCTGATTGTCACGCGCGATCAGTTCGTCGAGATCAGCCGCTACGCTCGATCGCTGTTCGGTTGCCGCCGCCGCGTTTGCCGACAGTGGTTCCAACGCTGCCTCTGCCGCTGCAAGTGCAGCATCCGCATCGCGTGCCCGGGTTGCCGCAAGTGCGGCAAGGTCGTTCTCCGGAGCGGTAGCGAGGGTTTGGGCAATGCTGACACGGGCATTTGTCACCGCATCAGCGGCTGCCCTGGCGACCCGTTCGAGCCCGTCGACCGCCGCCACGACCCCGCGAAGGCGACGTATTTCATCGCTGAGCGCGGGTCGGGTGCTCCGCAAGGCCTCCAACGCGTCATCGGCTTGCGCGAGGCGATGGTCGCTTCCCGACGCCGCAGCATCGGCAAGCGCCTTGAGCGCGCCCGGCTCAAACGGTGTTTGACACACCGGGCAGTTGGTTTCGTCCTCATGGATATGGCTGGCAAGCTGCGACAAGGCCGCACTGACCGCTGACGCATGGCGATCGGCCTCGGCGCGTTCTCGTTCGGCATCTGAAATCTTGCTGTCTAGATCGGCTAGCTGCGTCTCAAGCGGGACAAGTTCGGAAGCGGCGCGTACGGCGGCCTCGCGTCCCTGCGCCAGTGCCGACTCGGCAGCCCCGGACTCGCGTTCGAGTTCTTGGCAATCCGCCATCGCCTCGTTTAGCGCACGCGCCGATGCGGCGAGACTCCGCAGGCTCGCGACTTCAGCACTCGCCTTGCGATGTTGGCTTATCTTCGCGTCGGCGTCCACGATCGTCATGCGGTGCGCCGCGATCGCCTCAGTCAGCGACGTCCGATCATGCTGCTCAGTCAAGATCAGCTCGGCCAGCTGGGCACGACGGGCAAGATCAGTACGCGCGGCATCAAGTACGGCGATGTTCTGGTTGATCGTGGCGATTGCTGCGGTCTGCGCGGTCACTGCGGCGCCGGCCGATCCGACCAGCGGTGACGCCAGATCGAGCCGCGCCCGCGCATCGCTAATCTCGCTGCGCAGCCGCACGAGACTTGGATGATCGAGCCGACCTTCGGCCTGGCTAATTAGATACTGCATTGGAAGCGCCGAGAGTCCCTCCAGCGTTGCCTTTCGTTCGCCGGTCACCCGCAAGGCTTCGCCGATTCGATCGCCGAGCGCCGCGAGGCGCTGTCCGAGGCCCTCGCTCGTGACGGAAAGCGGCTGGCTCGATGCGAGCTGCTGAAGGTCATTCTCAAGCTGGTCGATCCGCGCAGCAACTTCGTCGGCAGTCAGCACGCCGGTGGCGCGGGCGGCAGCGCGAAGCCGCTCAAGGCGGCCCATCCATCCTTGCCAGTCCGCGATCTCCCGATCGAGCGCGGCGACGACGCCCTGTTCAGCGTCGAGCCGGCGCGTGAATGCAGCGATGGTCGCCCGCCCGCGCAGGCCCGCGCGGACACGCTCGAGCCGATCGATGCCGCTCGGCCCCTTGAGCGCTTGCCACTGATCCTGCGGGTCGCGGCTGGTGAACCGTTGCTGCGCTGCCTGGCCGAGGAAATGAGTGAGGGCGAGATATGTCCCAAGATCGTTAATCGTGCGGCGGTCTGGCCGCGCAAGTTGCGCGACGATGTCCGCCATCGCCGTGCCGCCGGTTGCGGTGCGCTCGACAGCGTCGCCGTCCGAGAAGGTCAGCGCGACGCTATGTGACCCCGGCTCAGCGCCCCGGCGCGTGAGATAATCCTTCTCGACAAGTTTCTTGCGGCCTTTGTTGATATAGGGTTCGAACCGGCGGATTTTATTGGTCAGTCCCCATTCGATCGCATCGAAGAAGCTGCTTTTTCCCAGTCCGTTGGTGCCGGTGAGCAGAACAAGACCGGGCGCCGCCGGAATGTCGATCGCGAAGTCGCCGAAGGTCCGGAAATCCTGGATCGCGATGCGGGAAAGGAAAATCTCGCTCATGCCTGACCCCTCCGACCCCAGGATTTGACCAACGCTGCGACGATATCATCCGGCGTCTTCTTCTCGTCGAGCGCTATCCGCTCCCATTCGTCCGCCGTCGTCCGCGGTAGACCCGGTGTGGTTGCACCGGTGCCGCTGAGCTCATCGAGCGCCACATCCTCGAATTGACCTTCGGCATGGACCCATGGCCGGGCAAGGACCGTTCGCTTGAGGAAGTCGGCGAAACTCTCTTCGTCATTCAGCGGATCTTCGGGGCGCAGCCACGCCAGCTTGCGAGCGACGCGGTCGTCGCGCTCGACCATCAACGCCATCGCGCGCCAGGCTTCCTGCCCCTCACTCCCTCGTGGTCCCAGTAGCATCAGCTGCAAGTCCAGTGTCTCGTTAGCCCCAAGGAACGAGCGCGCGACGACACATTGATTGCGGTAGCGCCGCAGCGTCTCGAGCACCGCTTCCATGGCGGCAACGTCGGGGAGGATGCCCAGCACGATATTGAAGCGATCAATCCGGATCGCATGGCTTTCCGACGGCAGATCGGTCGGACTGAGCGTCGTCGACTTGGTCGATCCGCCGTTGAAGGTTGCGCTCGCTAGTTCGGGCCGATCCTGAACCTTGAGCTCGAGCTTCAGCGCCGCGTTGCGCAGCCGGTCAGCGAAATCGGCCAGTCCAGGTGACAGAGTCGCACTATCCGTCATGCCGCACCCTTCATGATCGTCTTTTCAAGCCCCTCAAAGTGCCGCGCCTCAACCGTTGCCAGTAGGGCGCGGAGCTCGGCCAGACCCGCGGCCGCCGCGTCGATGAAATCGCGACTGATCGACATGATCACCGGACCAGAGCCATCCGTATCGCTGAGCCCCGGCTGATCGGTGTCGATCTGCGCGAACGGCCGTTCGGCGATTCGGGTGACCTCGATGGCACTTTTGACCACGAGGATGACGAACTGAGTCTGCCACATGAAGGAGGCGGCACACAATGACATCTCGTCACCGTTGATCATGTCAGCCGCACATCCATGACCGGCCCATTCGCTATCACCGTCGCGTAGGCGAACTAGATTACCCGGCCTGGCGCTTTTGGGCGATGTCCCGTCCCAGGCCGCGGCGATGGCAAGCGCGACAGCGGTCCCGCGCAGGATCACTGGCCATTTGCTGGGGCCGACGAGAATCTGTGCCGCGTCGCGATGTTCGTCCTCGTCGACCGCACAGATCATCAGGCGCAGGAAATGGTTCAGCAGTGCCGGGTCATCGGTAAACGATGCATGCCAGATCGCCCAGGTCGCGGCCATGGCCGCCCGAAGATCCTGTGCGATCTTGACGTTGATCGGGCGGCCGGGATCAGCATTGCTCGCGAAAAATGGCTGGAGGTGTGCGTCCAGGCGCTCAAGCAGCCAGCTATCGAGCGACCGGTGAACCCGACGTGCTAGAATATCGAGCGGCAGCGCCACCGGATTCTGGGCGGCCCCGCCGGGATTGCCGGCCACGATCGCTGGCATCGCCATGCCTTCGGCGTGCGGCGATTCTAGGCTGAGCTCGCGGACCAGCCGGCTCCACAGGCCGGGCGCGGCGTGGAGCCGGCAATTGTTGCTGTGGCAGGCGACCCGCAGTACTGCCCCTGCGATGGCGCCAAGAGCATCGGGAGCATCGGGCAAGATTATCTCAAAGGGCTGCTGCTCGCTCCACGATCGGATAAGCTGCTCCGCCGGGACCGCGCCTGACCAGCGGATGTTGGCGCCTTCGCGTAGTAGCTGCACCGATATGGGGAGCTGGTTGGCTGCCTGTCGCTGCAGCCGCGGAGCGAGGATATTCGCGCTGCGCGCTGCCTCTCGGAATAGAGAACGTGCCGGTCCTGACAACCTCGGGACAAGCGTCGCGTCGCCATGGCGGGCAAGCCATTCCATGTGCGTCACATCGAAACTGGCCAAGTGTGGGGCAAAGGGAGCCCGCACAACTTCGCGGCGGGGACCGCGCCGCACGATCACTGCATCCGCAGCGACCGTTTCCCCTGCGCAATCGAGCCAGAAGGGGGCGATGATCGGCGCCGAATCCGGCGCGTCGATCCGGGTGACGACGCCGCATTGCAGATGCCGGAAGGAGCGCTGGGCATCGCCAGCGCAGGCTTTGATAGTTAGATAGGCGGCGAGCCGGTTGAGCGTTGCCGTTGAGACGTCGAACAGCTCGGCATGCTGGGTCTGAAACGTTAACTGCACGCCGGGGCGGAGTTGCTGCGCGACCGCAGCGACGAGGCCGATGTCTGTGAGCGATTGAAGAAGCTCAGCGTCATAGGCCGCCATGAAATCGAAGCGGGAGCCCGTGGCATCCTCAGCGCGAGCTCGCACATCGATCGCGGCAAGAACCGGCTTTAACGCCGCGATGCCGGGGTGTTCGGAGATCAGCCGGATCATCCCGGCATGATCGAAATCGCGGGCGCCGGCGGCCACGAAATCGATCAGTCCGCCATCGCCCGCGCCACTGACAAAGAACCGCGGGGTGGGCCGACCTGCAAACTCGGCAACGGGAACGCCGGCATCGGTCCAATAGCTGGCGCTCTGTATCGACGGCACCGGTTCGCCCGGCTCGAGCCCGAACCCGACGGCGAGAAACACCATGTGAAACTGTTCACGCATTTCCGCGCCTGGCGGCGGTGCATTGAGATCAGTGAAGTGGAGCTGATAACCGTCCGCAGTTCGTGTAAGCGCGGTAACCTGATGGCGCAGCCGTCGCTCGAGCCGCGGTGCGAGCCTGACAACGATGTCCTCGAACCCGAGCAGTACATCGTCGCGGACGGCGCGGCATGTCCCAGATTCCCAGTCAAGGATTGGCAGGTCGGCTATAGGATCGGTCGTGTAGTGCGCCGGCCAATCGTAAATATGCGGATCGAGCCGCCGCCGATCGGTCGTCGACTGAAGGGGCAAGAGGGCATCGGCGGATTCGAACAACACGACCTGTGACCCGGTGACCAGCGCGGCAGCTGCGGCTGCAGTGACGCCTGCCGCCCCGCCGCCAACGACCGCTATCCTCGGATTGGCATGGAGATAGCCAAGTTCTTTGAGCGCGTGGACCAGGGACAGCGCCCGGACCTGTTGGGAATAGAAGGTGATGCGCCGGTCGAAACTGCCGATCACGAATAAGTTAGGCCGGTCGCGAACAGCTGCACCGTCAAGTATATCCTGGGCAAGCAAAGCATCAGCCAACGACGCGCACCCCTGCTGTCGCTCGCGTGCTCTGTTGCAACACCATGACTGTGAACTGAGCTAAGGCAAATAAATTTGGCAATCTTTTCCCCCTCCGGTTGCTTCGGCATTGCAACCGGCGCAATAATTTATATGAGGGAAGTGAGGGCACGGCAAGATTCTAATAGGCTTTACAACCGGATCGGTGCTAGGCGCTAGCCGTCATTCGCTTGCAGTGGTGCGCAATGTCTCGACATACGTCAAATTCCGCGAGTGCCAACTCCATTCGATAGCGTAACATGACCTGAGCGAAACAGGCGGGAACGGCTCCGGCGAAGCAGCCATGGCTTAATTTAGCTCTTGACGCATCTTGAACAGAGGTTAGCTTTTCACCTCACCCAGTCTGAAAGCTACCTGTCGGCAGCCCGCTCCGACTAGACGTTCCCGAGAGCAAGTAGCTGGCCCGATTGAGAAGTTTTATCCAAGGATAGCCACTGAACGACGGGTCGCCGGTTCGCATCCCTTCAAGGCGTCTAATACTGAATCGATGGCAACCCGATCGCCGAATGTGGAGTGAAGGGCGTCCCGCATCGTCTCACGCTTCATCGTGGATCCCAAGAAAATTCGATCCGACATCCGCCCGGTTCGTTGATCATGAAATGGATTTTTGGTCCGGCGCCAGACGGTTCTGGACTAAACTCGGTGGTTACATTTGGCCACTTGCTGACCCGGTCGTAAAGCAAATGAAGATCTTCGAGGGTCCCCACCTTCATTGCAAGATGATGGAGCCCGACGTTCTGACGACGGTCGAATGCCTGGTAATTATTTTGATCTTTGACCTGCCAAAGTGTGACTTTGAGGTGGCCGTCGGTCACGAATGCCGCTGGATAATCGGGTCGCTCACCGGTTAACCTCCAGCCAAGGCAATTCGTGAAGAAGGCGAGGGAGTCACTGAGGCTCACCACGGTTAGCCCGATGTGGTCCATGCCGGTTGTTACGCTCACCACTGGGTTTGCATCATCCATCTGATTCTCCACGCGTTGACAGCATAACAATAAGCGTTCCGGCATTGGGCAGCGGATGCCAGATGGCTTTGACTTGCCAATCTCGTAAACTGGACTTTTAGGGGTAGCATCGGATTCGCGTTAACGCCCTCGCCTCATTATTTAATCCGCCTTTTCACCGCAAGTGTTGCGCTTGTCGGAAACTAAGGTGTCGGAAGCGGCACCGACATCGAATCATTTTGATTCCGCGTAGCTTCGAGATCCACTCCGATGGGTGGGCCGCGTTTGGGTGCCATATCTGTAGGAAAGTCATCGCGGCACTGGCGACTCCGGCCCCGGTCTCGACGTTCCGTTTTCCACCAAAAAGCTGTCGTCCTGCCCCTCGACTGCTTTCCTGACCGACCGCTACCGAGAGGGTGCTTAGCTTGCGGCAGTTATGACCGCGTGCTTGCGACCGCCAGCGGCGCCCGATTTTCCATGAGTCTGCCAAACGCCGACTTGTCCGGATTTCTGTCTGGAGGGGCTTTCGAGAAAAATGGCGTTCCCCTGAAAAAACTCGTTGACACCCAAAATGACCGCAGCTACTGTACCAATCAGTCAAGAGTTTACCAAGCAGTACAACGCAACGATTTACAAAGGAAAATCAACATGTCGCGTCCTCCTCTCCCCCCGTTCACATACGAAACTGCAGTCGAAAAGGTACGCCTTGCCGAAGACGGCTGGAACAGCCGCGACGCAGCCAAGGTCGCGCTTGCCTACACCGTTGACACCCGCTGGCGGAACCGCGTCGAATTCGCCACCAACCGCGAAGAAGCCCAGGCATTTCTGGAGCGCAAGTGGAACAAGGAGCATGAATACCGCCTGATCAAGGAGCTCTGGGCGTTCACCGGCAACCGCATTGCTGTGCGTTACGCCTACGAATATCATGATGACGGTGGCCAGTGGTTCCGTGCCTATGGTAACGAGAACTGGGAATTCGCAGAGGACGGCCTGATGGCGCACCGCCACGCATGCATCAACGAAATGCCGATTGCTGAAAGCGATCGTCTGTTCTTCTGGACGCTTGGCCGCCGGCCGGACGACCACGCCAGCCTCAGCGATCTGGGTCTCTGATCATGGCCCGCATGGTCGCTGAAAGATCCGATGCCATTGCCTCCCTGGCCGAAGTTTTTCGCGAGCATGGATACGAAGGTGCGAGCCTTGCCTTGATCGGCAAGGCCACTGGCCTGGGCAAGGGCAGCCTGTACCACTTCTTCCCGAATGGGAAAGAGGAGATGGTCCGGGCTGTGCTCGCCGAAATCGAGCAATGGTTTGAGGATTCCGTCTATTCTCCCCTGCGAGATGGGGACGATGCCGACGCCGCTATCACGGCGATGCTCGATGAAACTGCGAAATACTTCCGATCGGGCAGGCGCGTCTGTCTCGTCGGTGCTCTGGCTGTCGCCAACACCCGAGACCTCTTCGCGCAGGCTATCCGGGGTTACTTCGTCGCCTGGGTGGACGCCCTGCAAGCAGCGCTCGTGCGGCAAGGCCGGGACACTGAGCAGGCGCGCCTGCTTTCGGAAGACGCCGTTCTCGCCATCCAGGGCGCGATCGTCCTCTCCCGGGCACTCGACGATCCCGCCGTCTTCCAACGCGCAATCGATCAACTCCATGCTCGATTGGCGTTTAATGGAGAGATGCTCGACAACAACGCCTCGGGTAGCGGGTCGCTTTGATCCTCGCGTCATGACCTGAAGCCTCATACCGCGGGCTCGCCGCCGTGTCGGGCCCGCGGGCTGCGGACGCAGCGTATTCGGGCATTCATCGTTCTTTCGCTAGCGCGCTGATTTTTTCCGACGATGCAGTTCGCTGCAACGGGGCCGCTCAGCGGTCGATATCAAGAGAGATCACCTGAATGAAAAGCTCCTTACTGGCAGCCGCAATCGGCGTGCTTGCCGGCAGTCGTGTGCTTGCCCAGGACACCGTGCAGAAGACCCGCCTGAAAGCCAGGCTGGCGGTCAACATCGCTGAAATGGCCGTCGCGGAGTGCGCCGTGGACGGTTACAGCGTGTCGGCGGCCGTCACCGACCGATCTGGCGTCCTGCTTGCCCTGGTGCGATCCGAAAAGGCCGGTGCGCACACGGCCGATGCTTCCAGGCAGAAGGCATTCACCACGGCGTCGTCGCGTAGTCCCACAAGCGCGATAGTCGAAAACGTCGCAGGCAACCCGCGTATTGCGTGGCTCGCAGACCTTCCGGACTATCTCGTCCTGGCCGGTGGCGTGCCTATCAAAGTCGGCGAGGAGACGATCGGCGCGGTCGGCGTTGCGGGTGCGCCGAATGGCGGCTTGGACGAAGACTGCGCCAATATCGCAATCGAGGAAGTCAAAAGCCGCCTCAACTGAGGCCCCTGCAACAACATGCTTCGTGAGGCCCGCGTGTATGGGCCGAGTGACCTTGGAGATTGGCTATGAATGGCGCGGAACTGCTCGTTCGGGCTCTTGAGAATGAGGGCGTAGAGAAAATATTCGGCATCCCCGGGGAGGAAAACCTCTTCGTGGTCGAAGCCCTGCGGAAGTCCTCCATCCAGCTGATCGTCACTCGTCATGAGCAGGCCGCGGCCTTCATGGCGGCGACCTATGGCCGGTTGACAGGAAAGCCGGGCGTCTGCATCACCACGCTTGGGCCGGGCGCCTTGAACCTTTCCACTGGAGCGGCGTACGCCCTTCTAGGCGGGATGCCGTTGATCCTCATCACAGGGCAAAAAGGCGTCATGTCTTCCCGGCAGGCGCGCTTTCAGGTCGTCGACGTGGTCGCCAGTATGAAGCCGCTGACAAAGCTCACGCGTCAGATCATCTCCCCCAAGATGGTTCCCACCGTGGTTCGCGAGGCTTTTCGGGTGGCACAGGAAGAGCGCCCGGGCCCAGTGCATCTCGAATTGCCCGAGGATGTCGCCGCGTCAGAGGGCGGGGAGATCGCTATGGTTCCTCCGCATGCTCTCGATCTTCCGGTCGCGAGCGCCCAGGCTATAGATCGGGCTGCGGCGATGATTGCTGATGCAGAACGGCCGCTGATTATGCTCGGGGCGGCAGCCTCTCGTCCGCGATCGACCGCTGACCTTGCAAATTTCGTGATCCGCACCGGAATACCTTATTTTACGACCCAAATGGGAAAGGGGACCGTCCCCGGCGGCATGGAACTCTATCTCGGCACGGCCGCTCTTTCCGAACGGGACTATGTTCACGAGGCCATCGAGCGGTCCGATCTCATTATCACGATCGGACACGACACGATCGAAAAACCTCCCTTCATCATGAATGGCCACGGCGCAAAAGTGGTTCATGTCGGCTACCAGCCCGCCACGGTCGAGCAAGTCTATTTCCCGCAGGCTGAGGTGATCGGGGACATCGGGCCTACCCTCAAGCTGCTGGCGGACCGGCTCGAGGGCCGGCTCCCGAATGCAAAAGCGTTGATCTATCTTAGACGAGGGATCCTCGCGCGCATTGCCGATCGGGAACTTGAAGCGCGCTTCACGCCGCAACGGATCGTCCACGATGTACGGGCGGTTATGCCGGCCGATGGGATCGTTTCGCTCGACAACGGCATGTACAAAATCTGGTTCGCTCGCAATTACCGGACCCAGGTCGCCAATTCGCTGCTTCTCGACAATGCCTTGGCGACGATGGGGGCAGGGCTCCCTTCCGCAATGATGGCCTCCATGCTTCACCCGACCCGGCGCGTTTTGGCTGTCTGTGGTGACGGCGGTTTCATGATGAACAGCCAGGAGCTTGAGACCGCGGTACGTTTGCGGCTCAACCTCGTTGTCCTTCTGATCAAGGACGATGCCTACGGGATGATCCGCTGGAAGCAGGCTGTCGACCGGTTCGCCGACTTCGGAGTGACCTTCGGTAACCCCGACTTCGTAAAATACGCCGAAGCCTATGGTGCAACGGGCACGCGCGTCGAGCGCATCGAGGAGCTGGAATCGACCCTGAACGGTGCGTTCGAGATGGGCGGCGTGCATCTCGTCGAAGTTCCAATCGACTACTCCGAGAACGAGCGCGTGCTGGTTCGCGAGTTGGCACAAAGGCTGCCGGTCGTCGAGGCGGCTCAGTAATCCTACCGATCCCAATCGGTGACCACCCGAATTCACCCCACCGTGGCTCCCTGTAAGCTCGGAGCTATCAACAACCGAAAGAAAGTTGCCAAGATGAAAACTCTTCTGATCGCTCTCGCCGCCAGCGCATTTGTGACGGCTCCATCGTTTGCCCAGGACACTGTGCAGCAAAACAGCATCGCGACCACGCTCGCGGTCGATATCGCTCAGGCGGCCGTCTCCGCATGCACCGCCGATGGTTACAACGTGTCTGCAGCCGTGACCGACCGGTCTGGTGTCCTTCTTGCCCTGGTGCGCTCGCAGAATGCAGGCCCACATACCGCCAATGCCTCCATGCAAAAGTCCTTCACCTCGGCGTCGTCGCGCAACCCCACCAGCGCGATCGCCGAAAACGTGTCCAAGAACCCGGTTGCGGCCGGGATGGCGGATATCCCGGGCTTCCTCGTCCTGGCCGGCGGCGTTCCGATCAAGGTCGGCAAGGATACGATTGGTGCCATCGGCGTTGCAGGCGCACCGGGCGGCAATCTGGACGAAGAATGCGCGAACAAGGCGATCGAAAAGCTCAGCACCCGCATCAAGTAATCTCTGGATGTCAGGGGGCGTCGAACGAAGTGGCCGACGCCCCCTGACCGCCTTCTCGCACGAGAGTTTTCCGTATGAACTGGGTTCCTATAGTCTTTGCAACGTTCAAGGTTATCGCTTTGGGGGTGGCGATGCATTTCGCCGTCAAATGGCATTACGACCAGGGAGAGAAGGGGACGACGCGAGCGTTGCTGCAAACCGGCGGCATGGTGATCGCTTTGTTTATGATCGCGCTAGCCGCCGTCGGGCTTTTCGCGTTCTCTTTGAGCCGAATGCTCGGATTGGACCTGAACCTGCCGTGACACCATTGCAGCCACTACGGAGGCATGGTCTCCTGCACGTTAGGTGGTTATCTTCCATAATTGTAACCAAGAGGACGCATCGGCTGTGGCAAAGCAATTCGAGAGCATTGACGCTCGTCTCAAGGACTTTATCGGTCGGCAGCATATCTTCTTCACAGCCTCTGCGACCGGCCAATCCCGGGTGAATATTTCGCCGAGGGAGACGGGCTGTCTGCGGGTGGTTGATGCAAATACGGTGGTCTATCTGGACAGGACCGGGAGTGGAAACGAGACCGCCGCGCATTTGCGCGCGGATGGTCGGCTGACGATCATGTTCTGTGCGGTCGAAGGGCCACCGATGATCTTGCGCCTTTACGGTCGCGGGCGGGTCATCCGCCGCGACAGTCCGGAATACGAGAATATCCTGATCAATCACTACGACGGTCGGGAGCCTTCAGGAGCCCGGCAGGTAATTCTGCTGGACATCGACTTGGTGCAGACCTCCTGCGGCTTTGGGGTCCCGCTGTTCGACTATAAGGCCGAGCGGCCAAGCCTCGACCAATGGACTGATGCAAAAGGCCCCGACGGTATCGAGATCTATCGCCGGGAAAAGAACACATCCAGTATGGACGGCCTACCCACGGGCATGTTCGACGACGCCTAGTCGGGCCGTGAATAATTTTCGAGCCGGCTGGCACGGATCGTCATTGTCGCCAACGTCGTCATGACGACCCAAGCCTGGTTTCAATTTGCCACCGCCGGTCCCCTTGCGCGCTAGGTCTATCCGCGCGCGGCGGGCTCGCAGCAAATTCCGATGGCATTTGGCGTGCTTTGCATCACCGGTGCGCGATGAGCCAGATGCGGGTTTGCTCTGCGACTGCCGGTGTTCCGAGTTTTGTTGCGATGCTCGCCCGATGACTGTCGACGGTTCGCACCGACACATCGAGCGCGGCCGCGATGTCCTTGCTTCCAAATCCCTTGGACGAGCTCAATCACTTCCAGCTCCCGGGAGGTGAGATGCTTTAGCAACTGACTATTCCCACGGCAGACGAGAAGATTATCGAGCGCGGCCTCGCAAGTTGCGATCGTTTCCATCAGAAGATGCTCATCGACCGGCTTCGCAAGAAAGTCGACGACGCCGGCCTTGAATGCGCGGCGGCATGCTTCCACGTCGCCGTGTCCTGTGATCATGATGGCTGGCCAGCGGATGCCGAGATCCTCGAGCTTCTTCAGAAGCTGCAGTCCGCTGATGGCAGGCATCCTGAGGTCCAGGAGCATGACACCCGGTTTCGCCTTTTCCACATGGGCGAGCAGGTGGGCCGCATCAGGGAAGGCCGTGACCTCTTGCCGTAGGTGGCGAGCAGAAGCGTCATGGCCTCTCGTACCGCGAGATCGTCATCGACGAGGTAGATCATGCGGCCTCTCCCAGTGGCAAGCGGATGATGAAGGTGGCGCCACCGTCATTATGTGCTTCGAGACTGCCATTCATGCGCTCGATCAGCCGCGACGACAGAGGCAGGCCAAGGCCCATTCCGTCCGGCTTTGTGGTGAAGAACGGATCAAAAATCCGATGGAGCGAGCCGGTCTCGATGCCCGGCCCATTGTCCGCGACCTCGATGGCAACTCCGTCTCCTTCGCGCCCAGCTGTCAGTGTAATGAGAGGTGACGGGCATCTGGCGACCGCATCCGCAGCGTTGCGAACGAGGTTATGAATAACCTGCTGAAAGGAAACCACATCGATCGGCACGGCGGGCAGATCAGCGGGAATGATCATATTGAGGTTGATGGCCCGTGCTTTGATATCTGCTTCGACAAGGCGCATGGCCTCGGTGATCGCTTCATCGAGGGGGACCATCTTAATATCGGCCGGCGCGCCCGAGATATAGGCCCGCATGCGTCCGAGGATGTCCCCCGCGCGCTTGGCCTCGCGAATGTTGGCGTCGAGTGCCTTTTCGAGGATATCTTGGCGGCCAATGGCCAAGGCGCGTTTTGCGGCCTGACTCTGGCTGAGCATCGCTGCGATCGGCTGAGCCAGTTCATGGGCAATGCCGGAGGCCATCTCACCAAGAGCGTTCACGCGCCCGGCATGCGCGAGCATCGCTTCCTGCTTCAGCAACGCCGCCCTTGTCTCATGACGGCGGCGTTCAGCCAGGGTTTCCCTATAAAACACGGCAACCAGATAACTGCTGCCCAGCCGACGATCAGCGGAACCGCTAACCGAAGCGGGACGAGTTCCCCGAGGCCAAAATTCCGGCTGATTTCCAACTGGAGCGGCTGGGTATGGCTCGTCATCGCGATCCGTGTCGTGGCGGCAAGGAGTGCTTTCTCGGTGGCGCCATGTACCGTGAGTGTTTCGTCGTTCAACGTCAGCTTGGTGGAGTAGCCCTGCGAAGCGTTTTCGCCGTTCAGCAACGCATCCGCATCAATACGCAAACGCAGGACCCGGCCGGGTTCGACAAGCTTGAAGATATCGTAGGCCTGCTCGCCGGGCAGGGCGCGGCCCACGATATCGCCGACATTGGAGAGTTTTGGTATTTCGGCGAGCGGGCGCCCATTTTCCTCTGTGGCTCCGGCGGGCTTGCCATAACGGAAAATCCGCGCCGAACCGGCGTCGAGACGGAACGTGGCGATTTCGATGATACCAGGGTACCGGGACAGAATGTTTTCCGAGAGGCCCTGGATGCTCGGCGACGGGTCTACCGGCGACATCCGAACGATTGCACCGAGCGCGCTCAAATGCGCATCGTGCTGCGCCAGTTTTTCGGCGAGGAGCGTTTCGGTGTTACCTGCTCCATCCAGGAGATCCTGCCGACCGAACCGGTATTCAAGGGCCGCAAGAGCCAGAATCGACAGCAAACCGGCCACAGCCCATATGGTGGTGGCCTTAGAAAGGTGGGTTTGTTCGTATAGAAAACGTCTCATGCTTCAGAATGTCCCGCGACATCCACTCCGTACGCGGTTGATCGATCAGCAAAGCAATACTCATCGGGCGGGAAGCGGCAACCGGTAATCCTACCGGGACAGGATTACCGCATCTCCGGCAATCAAATGATCAACCGTTGGTATCGCGCAGGATCTCGAACAGAAACCAGATACGCTTCTCGGTTTCATCGATCCAGTTTTCGAGCAGGCTGGCGGTCGCGACATCGTTATATTCGTCACAGACGTCATGCAGCGAGCGCATGCTGGCGACGATGCTACCATTGTCGTCGCGCAATTCGGCGAGCATTTCATGGGGATGGACGACGTCGGCATCATTGTCGGCGATACGCTGCTTGCGCGAGATGTCTCCGATCGACCGCAGCGTGCTGCCACCGATCTTGCGGACCCGTTCGGCCAGTGGGTCGGTCATCGAAAACAACTCATCACCATGCTCGTCGAGCAGCAGATGGTAATCGCGGAAATGCGATCCGGACATGTGCCAATGGAAATTCTTGGTCTTGAGATAAAGCGCGAACACATCCGCCAGCAGCGCGGTGGCGCTGGCGGAGATGTCCTTGACCGCGTCGCTACTTAGTCCTGTCGGCGTTTTCAGCGCAGCGGCGACACGCGGTTTGACCGAATGGTCCATGGTCCTATTCCTTTTCTGGGAATGAATTGATGATGTCGCCGCCGTCGCACCGATCGAGCGGGTGGCCAGGCGCGACCTGCCGGATGGCGCTCGTCAAAGAAGGGCGCTGACGCCCCTCCTGCGTTTAGATCGGCCCGAAGGGGCAAGGCATGGGTCATCCACACCTGATCAAGTTTACCCCTTGATGAAGGCCAGCAAATCCTGGTTGAGGACATCGGCATTGACGGTGAGCATGCCGTGCGAGAAGTCCGGATAGGTCTTGATCTGGCCGTTCTTCAGAAGCTTGATCGACTTCCTTGCGGCATCGGCGATCGGAACGATCTGGTCGTCTTCGCCGTGCAGGACAAGCGTCGGGACGGTGATTGCCTTCAGGTCTTCGGTCTGGTCGGTTTCCGAGAAGGCCTTGATGCCGTCATAATGGGCCTTGGCGCTACCGATCATGCCTTGGCGCCACCAATTCTGGATTACGCCTTCTTGCACCTTGGCGCCATCCCGGTTGAAGCCGTAGAACGGGCCGGCCGGAACGTCGCGGAAGAACTGGGCGCGGTTAGCAGCAAGTGCAGAGCGGAAACCATCGAAGACTTCGATCGGCAAACCCTCAGGGTTGGCCGCGGTCTTGACCATCAGCGGCGGTACGGCAGAGACGAGAACAGCCTTGGCAACGCGACCGGCCTTCTGGCCATGCTTTGCGACGTAACGGGCGACTTCCCCACCGCCGGTGGAGTGGCCGATATGGACGGCATTGTTCAGGTCGAGTGCCTGGACGACCGCAAAGGCGTCGGCTGCGTAGTGATCCATATCGTGACCGTCGGCAACCTGTGCCGACCGGCCATGGCCACGCCGATCGTGGGCGACGACGCGATAACCTTTCGAGAGGAAGAACAGCATCTGCGCATCCCAGTCATCCGACGACAGCGGCCAGCCGTGGTGGAAGACGATCGGCTGTGCGTCCTTCGGACCCCAGTCCTTGTAAAAGATTTCAGTGCCGTCCTTTGTTGTAACGAAGCCCATGTCGATATCTCCTTGAGATGAACTGTTTGTGGAAGAGGTGTGGGAGAAGGCGAGCGCCGGAATGCTCACGCCGGCAAGTGCGAGGCTCCCGAGCAGGACGCTGCGTCTCGACACGAAAAACCGATCTGTATCGGATGCCATTGTATTTCTCCTGTCGCGCTGTGTTTGCGAATTCCGTATTTGACAAGGAGAAGGTATCGCCATCTTCTGGCAGAAACACGTGGCGTAAATGACTTTATCAGAGGCAAAAGTGGCAAAACGCAAAGAGGCTGATTTCATAGAAGTAGGGTTGCTGGTCTACCCGGACTGCCAGTTGGCGGCCGTCTATGGGTTGACCGATCTGTTTCGTGTTGCCAGCGACTGGTCGACGAACCTGCAGACGCCGACAAGCCTTCGCACCATCCGCGTCAGCTACTGGAAGATGGAGGACGGGGATGTATCCTGCACATGGGATTCGCTTCCCGGGCTTCCGCACTCGCTGAGCTACATCATTGCGCCGCCAAGCATTATCATGCCGGAGAAAATGCAGAGCATGAGCCCCGCGTCGCAATGGCTTGCGTCCCAGCATGCGCGTGGTGTGACCGTCTGTTCGATCTGTGCCGGAGCGTTTGTCCTTGCCGAGACCGGGCTCATCGACGGCCGGCGTGCCACGACCCATTGGGCTTTTGCCGAAAGGCTTGCAGAACAGTTTCCCAATATCGACGTCTCGCCCGACAATATGATCATCGACGATGGTGACGTCATCACTGCCGGCGGCATTCTCGCCTGGGCCGATCTTGGCCTGCTGCTTGTCGAAAAGCTGCTCGGGCAGGCTGTGATGCTGGAGACGGCGCGGTTTCTCGTCGTCGATCCGCCGCGTCGCAGCCAGAGCCAGTACAAGGCGTTTCTTCCGCGCTTCGATCACGGCGACAAGGAGGTGCTGCAGGTGCAGCATCACTTTCATGCGACACCGGAGCTGCAAAAATCGATCGGTGAACTGGCGGATAGCGTGCGGCTTTCGGAAAGGACGCTACAGCGCCGCTTTTTCCGCGCGACACGGCTGAAGCTGACCGAATATCTGCAGAACGTGCGCATCATGAAGGCGCGGCAGCTGCTCGAGACGACAAATGGTTCGGTCGAGAGCATTGCCTGGGCGGTCGGCTATACGGATCCGGCAGCGTTTCGGAAGGTGTTTGGCCGGTTGACGGGCGCGAAGCCAAACGTCTATCGCGGCGACGCGCGCATTTGATCACTTCGGAGATGCCCACCAAAACGTGGGCGGCGAGACCGGTCTCATGTCCGCTTCGTCTGTGCAATGCATCTTGTGATCGACAGTGCTCTTGCTCCCGGCCGACCCCGGTTCATCGCCATGAGGGAGCGTGAACCACCATCTGGAAGGCCCCGCCGGACGCTCAACGCTTTCAACGGAAAATCGCGCTGGTGTGGGCGGGCAAAGGCGCGATCGATCAGAACGGAATTTGTGGTCAGAAGCCCAAATCGCTCCGCGATGAATACCGACGGGTGGGCTATGTCGCGCCCGGCTTGGGCGATCGACAGCGACCGCCACCGGAAGCTACCCGAGGATCCGAGCTGTCTGCACATCAGCTCGGATCAGAACCCGGGGGGCAATTCACGGCGGAGCCCGTGGTTGCGGCCATGTCAGGTGCGAGGCGTTGCCTCGCGACCGGAGTGAGGTAGCCCGAGCGCACAAAGCGCCGCGCTGCCCATCAGCGTTGTCAAAACGGCTTGGTCGGAAGGTACTTGCCGTCGAGCGTGATAACGGCTCGGGAGCCGCCTTCTGGATCTTCAACCTTCTCGATGCTCAGCTTGAAGTTGATGGCGCTGATGATGCCGTCTCCGAACTTTTCGTGGACCAGAGCCTTCAGCGTGGTCCCATAGACCTGCACGATTTCGTAGAAGCGGTAGATGGTCGGGTCGGTCGGCACGCCATTTCCGATACTGCCGCGGACCGGAATCGTCTGAAGCAGGGCAACGGCGTCGTCGTCGAGATCGAGTGTCTTGCCAACGGTCTTGGCGGCATTCGCCGGGAGCGGATGCTGGCCGAGAAGGGCGGCGGTGACGAAGGCCTCCGACAGGCCGGTGCCCTCGGTGATCTGGGCGTAGCTCAGGTCCTTTTTGAGTTTCGATGCGAGGATGACGTCCGTCAGGTCCTGACGAGTGGCCTGTGTAGCTTGGGACTGCAACATTGGTATTTTCTCCTTGGTTGGGAATGGGGCTCAAGCAACGCGTCTGGCCCGATATTTGATGGCCTGGACCTCGGGATTGTCCGCGAGGGAGACGAAGGCGCCCCTCGTGCCATCGAAAGCTTCGATAAGCCCGCTTGCGATGTCGTAGATCCAGCCATGCAGAGTGACGCGCCCCTCTTCGAGGGCCAACCGCACCGACGGGTGGGTCTGGATATTGGCGAGCTGGGCGACGACGTTTTCGCGCACCATCGAAGTGACCTTGGCGGTTTCGTCCTTGTGCTGGCGGGCTTCGTTCACGACACGGGCAGAGTCTGCGTAACGCAGCCAGCTGCCCACGGCAGGCATGTGATCAAGGCACTTGCACGTTGCGATGGCGGTCATCGCGCCGCAGTCGGAATGGCCGCAGATGACGATGTCCGAAACCTGCAATGCCGCGACGGCATATTCAACCGAGGCAGAAACGCCACCCGGCTCCGGGCCGTAGGAGGGAACGATGTTGCCGGCGTTTCGGATGACGAAGAGATCGCCGGGTTCGCGCTGGGTCACCAGCTCAGGCACCAGGCGGCTATCCGAGCAGGAAATGAACAGAGCCCGCGGGTTCTGCTGATTTGCCAGATCCTTGAACAGTTTAACCCGCTCGGGGAAGGCTTCCCTCTGGAACTTCAGAAAGCCGTCAATAATGTTCTTCATCGTTGCAATCTCTGTTTCGCGATCTGTTGAGGAGAAAGCTACGGAACGCGTGGCATAATGTAAAAGTCTCGCTTATTATGCATCGCATTAGATAATCTTATAGGTTTCGATATGCTCGCCCGACAGGTTCGTTATTTTCTCGCAGTGGCTGAGCATCAGAGCTTCACGCGAGCCGCGGAGGCCCTGTATGTCTCGCAGCCCGCGCTTTCGCAGCAGGTTAGGTTGATGGAAGAAAGCCTCGGCGTGCAGCTGTTCGACCGATCAGGGCGCACGACGCGACTGACGGATTCCGGGGAGGTCTATCTGCAATACGTGCGCCGTGCGTCGCAGGAGTTTGGAGAGGCCAAGCGCGCTATCAACGACGTAAACGACCTCAGTCGTGGTGCGTTGCGGGTGGCGGTGACGCCGACCTTCACGACCTATCTCGTCGGGCCTCTGATCGAGGCGTTTCACAGTAGCTACCCGAACATCTCGCTCAGCGTGCGGGAGATTTCGCAGGAGCAAATGGAGGAGATGCTTCTGTCTGACAAAATCGATGTCGGGATCGCGTTTTCCGGCACACTGACGCCGGACCTCGATCTGGACCCGCTGCTGGTGGAGACACTTGCCTTGGTCGTCAGTACGGGGCATCCCCTTGCGAGCGAAATATCGATCGGACTGGAAGCCCTCAACGCCGAGTCATTGGTACTGCTGAGCGCGGAGTTTGCTACCCGCGATCAGATCGATAGTTTCGGCCGACAGCACGGCATTCGGCCGCATGTGCAGATAGAGGCCAACTCCATCAGCGCGGTGATCGAAATTGTTCGAAGGACGAAGCTTTCGACACTTCTGCCGGCGACAATCGCGTTCGCACATCAGGACCTGGTCGCCATTTCCCTCGATCCGGAGCGCCTGAAGCGCACTGCTGTTCTGATGCAGCGTAAAGAGGGCTACCGGAGTGCTGCGTCCAAGGCCTTTGTCACGCTGGCAAAGGAGGTTGCGCTAGGATTAGGGGACGGGGAGGGACTGCAGTGCTTAGATCGCTAAGGCATTGATGACGTTACGCCGAGGCAGTAAAAAAGGGGGCGTAGGTTCAGATCTCTTCAAGGCGAAGAAGCTCGTTCGGAAACGTGCCCAATGCCAACTGCCGTCCAAACTCAACGACAGCCTGATGCCGTCTTCCCGGTCATCTACCCGAATTTTTTAGAGTCGTCATTCCGATCTACGTAGACAGGGATGGAATGTTATCTGATGTCCGGCGACGCCGACTACCTGCTTCGCGTGGTTGTCCGCGACACGGTGGCGCTGCGGGATTTCATACTCGACAAGTTCAACAAAACGCCTGGTGTCGCGAACATTAGATCAAGCTTTGCCTTGAAGCAGGTGAAATACAAGACGGCGCTCCCGCTTAATCGTAAGCGCGAAATTCTGCACACCTTCTGAAGAGCGGTGCTCTGATGCATGAAGTGTCCACCAAAAAACAGTGGGCACCTAATCATGGACGATACTCCTAACTGCAAGTGCGGCTTGTTGGTCGCGACGGCCGCCGTCGATATGACGCGGCTTCTCGGGATCAACTAATCGCAGCGTGCTTAGAGCCTGGCGTTTCGGTCTCTCGACTGGCGCGGGAACACGACGTGAATGCCAATCTTGTTCACAAGTGGATAAAGAAGGCCAAAGCGGAGCGGCCGTTGCCTTTGGTTCCGGCGTTTGTCCCGGTCCAGATTGCAACGGAATTGAACTCAGATGGCGGCGGTTTACCGAGGAAGAGTGTGCGATTGGGCAGGCCGTGTCCTGCGTCGAAGGTGAGTGCACTCTTGCCCAATGGGATCAGCCTTACCGTTGAGTGCGACGATGAGAGTGGCCTGATCGCAATCATAGGAGCGTTGAGCCATGTTCAGACTGGGCGCTGATCTGAAGGTCTACCTCCATCGGGAACCCATCGACTTCCGCGCGGGCATCAACAGCCTAGCGGTCCTTGTGCAAGAGGTGATGGAGCTAGACCCGTTTGCTCCATCAGTGTTTGCCTTCTGCAATCGCAGGCGTGACCGGGTGAAGCTCTTGTTCTTTGACCGGTTGTCGTTTGGCACTTAAACGAGGTCTTCCTCAATTTGTGTGGTTAACAAATCGTTAGGTGCCACGGCACTATGGGCGGGCATGCGAACGAGATCCAAATGGTCGCCCGGTCCGGGCATTAAAGTGCAGAGCGTCGTATCCAACGACGACGGTGATTGGGTTGTGTCTGCTTGTGGGCCATCCTCTGGCACATGCCCAGATTGCCAAAACCAAAGCAGAAGTCGGCATGGCTGGTCGTACCGCAATCTTCAGGACCTGCCGGTCCAAGGCAAGGAAGTGACGGTAAGGCTTCAGTTGAGCCGTTGGCGTTGCACATATCGGCAGTGCGGACGACAAACATTCACAGACCGGGTCCCGGAGATTGCCTCCCCTTACGGCCGCAGAACAACGAGAGTCGCCGAAATAATTGGCCTGCTGGGGCACAGCACCGGCGGACGGCCCGGAGAGCGCTTGATGAGACGGCTTGGGATGCCGATCAGCGACGACACCATCCTTCGGCACTTGAAGCGCAATGCTTCACGGGTCGACGACGCCCCCGCGGCACGGATCATCGGGATCGACGACTGGAGTTGGAGGAAATCCTGGCGCTACGGCACGATCATCGTTGATCTCGAACGCAGAAAGGTCATGGACATTCTCGAAGACCGGAGCGTGGCAAGCGTTGCACGATGGTTGAAGCGGCACCCTTCCATTGAGGTCGTCAGCCGAGATCGATGCGGACTTTACGCGCAGGCCGCTCGTGAAGGTGCGCCCCAGGCGTCTCAGGTGGCGGACCGCTTTCATCTCATCCAAAATCTTCGTATTGCTATCGAGGAACAGATGAGCCTCTCCGGTCGAGCTACAGGCAGGGCCCTGCTACCAAACGAGGATATCGAAAACGATCATGGCGATCGGGCTTTGCAAGAGCAGACGCCTGAAACGCCTTGGCGCAATCAGCTTCGCCGGGCGCATCGGCAGTCCCGGAAGGATGTGTTCGAGACGGTGCACGCCTTGAGCAAAGAAGGCCTGACCTGCTCGGACATTGCACGTCGCACAGGATATGGCCGACGCAGCATCACGAAATGGCTGACGTTCGAAACCCCACCCGATCGACGCAGGGGCGCGCTACGGCCGACATCGCCTCTGTACTTCGAAGCGTTCCTCACCCAGTGTTGGAAAGATGGCAACCGCCGTGGTCGGCATTTGTTTCATGACATAAAGCGCCGAGGATACACCGGCAGCTTTTCTAATCTTGAACGCCTGCTGGCAACATGGCGCCGCGCCGAGAGGCCGGAAGCGGATGAGGATAAGGTCGATGCTGCGCCGGCTCGGATTGGGCGCTATGACAAAGCACCTGGCGATGTGCCTGTCCGTGATCCGCAAACCGGTCATTTGATCTCACCCATTGTCGCCGCTAATCTTTGTATAAAGCCGCGCGGCGCACTGAACGCCAATCAGGCGCGGAAAGTCGATGCCCTCAAACAGGGATCACGGACGTTTACTGTTCTGCGCAGCTTTGCCATGCGATTTCGCGGCATATTTCGTGGCCGAACCTCGGCGAAGCTGGACCAGTGGATCGACGATGCCATTCATTCTGGTCTCGCCTTCCTAGCCCGTTTTGCCCGTGTACTTCGCCGTGATATCGACGCCGTCTGCAACGCCATCGACCTGCCCTGGAGCAACGGCCAGGCAGAAGGCCAGATCAACCGACTGAAGACGATCAAGCGCGCAATGTATGGCCGGGCGGGACCAGAGCTGCTCAGGGCGCGGATGATGCAATCAAATTGACCGCTCTCCACACAAATTGAGGAGGACCCAATTAAGTGCCAAGTCTCAAATTAAGTGCCGGGCTATCTTGTTGAAACTGCTAATCCGGAATCTTACGGTTAAATGCAAAACGACAAAGCCGTCGAGAGGGCTTTCTCAAGGACCGGCGTTCGGCTGCACAAGCTTCCGAAGTTGCACAGCAAGATCGTGGCGATCGACACGGACCTTCTTTGTATCGGCTCCTACAATTGGCTCAGCGCTGATCGACATGGCCAATATGCGCACCACGAGACGTCGTTCGTTTACCGAGGGCGGCATCTCGAGGAGGAGATCAGCACCATCGTTGGCAGGCGCAGAGAGAATTAGTGACTAGAACCTCACTAAAGGTGTGAGCTACCCAATTGATATTGCGGTGATCGCTGCTTATCGTGCTCTACTCCAATATAGCGCTGTGGGTTCTGATCCCTTTCAAGGCAAAGGGACTATCCGTCGTCTATGATGATCCGGTTACGCCGCGGGTACCTCGATACCAATCTTATTGGCGATGGCTGTATAGATGTCGACATCTGCATCTGGCGCCCTGACGGAGACGATAAGCGCATATCGTGCCGAACGGTCCCATCTCTGAAGCGCCGGCTTTTCTTTCCACCAGCCGCTGATAGGAAAGACGCCAATCGCGTCGCGGTCTGCCAGTGCTGCGGCACTGCCGCGCCATATGTCAGAGTGAACTGAACCACGATCCCTAGTCTGCCCAAGCACCCAGTCATCACCACCGGCTCCAGCGCCGATCGCGCCGTTCTCTTCGGCCTCCGCTGCCCGGTTGATGCGCTGCCGGAACTGAGGAAGACTCTCAAGCGATCGTTTCACCGCGAAGCGCAGGGCATGCGACGCATAGCGATGACGTCTGGTCCAACCTCGTTCCCCTGGGTTGGGTTCAACGAAATAGGAAAGCGTGATACGCAACTCGACATCCAGTGCTCCAAGCGCGAGGAGTTCGTCCTTGGGCCAGGGCAGCGCATGTAGGTTCATGTCGCGCGTTTTGATTCCGCTCTTACCCTTCTTGAAAGGCAGCAAGGCATCCTCCACCATCAAGGTCGCATCGTCGCTGGCGCTCATCAGCGCGCGACTGAGAGCGGGAACACCCCAGCCGTAACGGCGGAGCATCGCCATCTTCTGTGTCTGCGTACCGGCTGCATCAAACCGGGTGCGCATGGCGGGCGTCCATTCTGCCGAGTGAACGGCAAGTCCGCGCACGGTCTCAGGCCAAAGTCCCGGCCGGCCCACCATGATCCCGGCACACAGGTTAGAGGCAAGCGCCGCCGCCGCACTCGTCGCACCGAAGGATTCGAACATCCGCATATGCGGCCGGTAGTGCGTGGTCAGCATCTGGAGGTCGTCGATCGCGGACGCTGCATTCACCCCGTCATGTGCATAGTTGCCGCCCTCAAAGACCACGTCAGGCCGGATCGGCCATTGTCGGTCCCAGATGCCGGACGTGCGACTTGCCGGAGAGAGGTCGCCTGCAGGCGCGACCGCCGCCCAGCCGGAGTAATCGGGATGATTGATGGTGATCCTGTCTGTGTAGGCACCCGCGACCAAAGCGTTCCACGCCTGGGCCGGGCTTTCGGCCTCTGCCAGATCATTGGCGTCGAGATATGTTCCGGCATTGATCTCGTCGCGCAGATTGCCAGCCGCAAGAACCATCAGACGTCGTCGATCGCCTTGACCATAGCAGATCTGATCCACCGCTGCCGACCAGGAGGAGGGTCGGCCGCGCCCCAGCCCGACATCACTTGTCACGGCCATGCAAAAGACACGCGGTCGCCCCGGCGCTACCTCTTCGGCTCTGGAAATACCGCTCGCTGTGATCGCTCCGTACAGGAGAGGATCGTTTTCGCCAGCCGGCGGCAGCACTTTGACGCTCTCCAGCCCGTGTCCGAGATGGATCTGTTCTCCGGTGGAGAGTGCTGCTTCGAGGTCCCCGTAAAGCGCAACGCCCGCCATGGAGGTGCCGTGGCCGTTCCAATAGCTTGTATCTGCAGTTCCCCATGCATCCACGGCCGTATGCATATCGTCAGCCGTAAGCGCCGGCTCGATCAACGGATGCTCTCGCGCCGTGCCGCTGTCGAGAATGCAGATTGCGGGAGCCAGTGCGCTTGGCGGATCAACCCTGCCTGCCAGATCGCCGACCCAGTCCATCTGCTCGGCTGCAGGCATTTCCAAGAACAGTGTTGGCGTGTCCTTTGCCAGCCTGAGCTCAGCGATCGCATCGCTGTTGTCGATCAGGTTGGTGACTGCTGCCACATCGCCAAGCGCAAGCACAACAACGCGTTCCGGAAATCTAATAGTGTGATCCTTGACAGTGATGTTAAGGCGCTGCGCCACATGGCGGAACTGGATGAGCCGTTCGTCGCGGATCCAGACCTCCCACCAGACAATTTGTCCAGCGTCGGGGAAGGTGGTCGGATCGTCTGTGAACAGCGATTTCGCGGCCGCAATGCGAACATCCTCGATCCGAGCCACCAGGCGTTCGTTCTTCGGTCTTCCACTTCTCGGGCTCTCTTGCGTGCGGTAGGCTTCCACACGGTTTCCGTAAAATTCCGCCGAGCTCTCAGGTACAAAGACCGTTGCCGAAATCATTCCATCCGCGTCAGGTTGCGGACGAACCGCTACAAGCTCGATATTGCCGGGCTTGTTTTCCAGTGCGTCAACAAAACCGCGGTCTCCGGCGTCCAGATTGAACTCAAGGTAAAAGCCCTTTTCTCCTTCGGCGATCTCCGGATTGCGTTCTGCCAGCTTGTTACGCGCTGCGGCGACCGCCGCGTCGAGCGACTGTTTGAGTTTTTGAGCGTGGGCGGCTCGAGCACGAACAGGAGGCAGGCCATCGCGCGGCGTGCGAGGCGAGGTATAGGCTTCGGCCTCTCCGCCGCCTTCGAGATGGAAATGGGGACGATTGCGGGGAGGACGCGCCATGATACTCGCTGCTTCGCGCTTTAGCTGGTGGATGCCTTCCGCTCGGCCAGCGTGGAGAGCAGCGTTGCGGTCGTGATATCGTTGCGATCGGAAAGGACCGCGGTCTTTGCGGCCTCGTCTGCGGCACGAGCGACTTCAGCCTGACTAAGGCCGTGACCGGCGTCTTGTATCTGCACCCAATCCACCGTCTTCAGGTCGAATGTGGCTAGATGATTTTCGATAATGCCGCGCGCCACGGAAGCATCTGGCGGACCGTAGGTGATGACGTCATCGAAACGTCTGAATATGGCCTTGTCCAGAAGCTCCGGGTGGTTCGTTGCGGCAATAATTAAGCTTGGGCCATAGTCGTTTTCGATGAACTGCAGGAACGAATTGAGTACGCGGCGGATTTCGCCGACGTCGTTTGGCCCCGACCGCTGCGAGCCGATCGCGTCGAACTCATCGAAGAAATAGACGCCACGTTGGACGGCCATGGCATCAAAAACAAGGCGGAGCCGGCTGGCAGTTTCGCCCATCATCTTTCCGATCAAGCCGTCATAGAGCACGGTGAACAACGGAAGCTTCAATTCGCCGGCAAGCGCTGCCGCTGTCATCGTTTTGCCCGAACCAGGGGGGCCAACCAGGAGGAGCTTACGCCGCGGCGATAGACCGCGTGATTTTAGCCTTTCTTGTTGTCTTTGTTCAGTCAGGACGCGCGCAAGACGTTCCTTGAGCTCACCGGACAACACCATGTCGGCTAGGCGGGTATCGGAGAAGCGGGCAGCGAGGAGGTTGGTCAGCTCACCCCTTGGCTGGGCAATTGCGACCGGTCCGGAACCGCGACGTCCAACATTCTGACCCTTGCCCTTGGCGGCATCGATCAGCTCCGTCAGTTCCTGCGCGAGTTTGCCATGTCCTTGCCGGGCTTCATGGGCGGCAAGCTGCGTCGCGACGGAGATAAAACGTGCGTCATCCCCGTCGATATGGCTCCGGAGAAGAGCAACTATATGTTGTGCCGTCGTCATCAGTTTTGCAATCTTCATCCATTCGGCGTCATGTCCGCAAAACGCACGTTATCGTCAAATCCGGCCGGTGTATCGTTCGTGTGGCTTCCAGGCTTGAAACATTCGACATGTCCACAAGGTTTACACGTCTGGATTTGTGTCCTGTGATGTCATGTGAACATAGCGCGAACCCGTTAACGTTTTCCAGTAGAAACGAGGCTTGAGCAAGATGATGCTGCACATACCGATCCATGTGTGGCAAGCAGTCCTCTTGTTGAGCGTAACGTGAGGGCAGTTGATCCTCAGGCCATCAGGAGCATCGTCACCTACGCCGAGGCAACCTCGGCGGGACGGCCGCTGCTTTAGCCACTTCTATTCGCTTACGTTAGTTAGGACAATCGAGAGGCGATTGTATCGCCCTTGGTAGAAGGCGACGGCCCGAGAAGCGACCTGTCTGAGTGACCGCCCTGCTGCGCGAAATAGGTGTCACCTGGTGAGCAATCCCATAGGGTTGGCGTAGGGAAGAACAATAGGTCGTTAGTTCGATTCCGTTCAAAGCAGAGGCATTATTCGATCTGATCACGCCGGGTTGGAAATGCCTTGCTGAATGAAAGCAGCAGTCCTTCCATAATGTGCGACAAGAAGTTCAACCGCTATCTCGGACTTCGCATCTAGCACCGCGCGCAACAGTGCATCGTGCTCCTCACCAACCTTGCGAACTCTGAACGATTTTCGGCTCGATAGAGCTCGATATCGCGAAAGCCGGTCGGCGAGTTGCTCGCAAAACGCTATCAACGGACGAGAACCGCAGTTGCCGATCAACAGGGCATGGAATTTCCGGTGGCAGCGCTCCCATTCGGGATTGTTCTCAAAATTGTCAGGGTTGAGCGATCTCGGGGTTCGATCAAGCCGATGATGAGCAACCAGAAGCGCTTCTTCCCAGGCGGGAGTAGCGTTCGCTATCGACTCCCGTAGTGCGGTTCCTTCGACCCAGCCGCGTGTTTTCGTCAGTTCCGCCAGCTCCTCCAGGCTGATGGACTGGACGAAGAAACCGCGCTGTTCCTTCCCGACTACCAAATCCTCCGTGGTCAGCCGATTGAGCGCCTCGCGTAGCGGTGTTTGCCCCGCACCGTAATGCTCCATGAGAAACCGAAGTTGCAGCTTCCGCCCCGGCTCTAGCTGTGCGGAAAGGATATCGGCTTTCAATCGCTCATAGATGCCGGTGGCCAAGGTAGCAGGCGCTTCAACGTCTCGATGGACAATCCCGATACTCATGATGCTCCCAGCTTCAGATGACTTCCTATTTTATATACACAGATCATCTCCGACTTGGAATTTATAAATTTTTGGCTTGCGTTCCAAAATTTGCATAATTAAAGGTACGGCAGGGAGAGATCGAATGGTTGGAGCCTTCACATCTATGCCGGAGAGGAGAGCGGCGTGCACTTGCTGCGCCGTGGACATCCACTGCCATGTCGTGCCGTCACGGTTCCCGGGGGCGCCGGGTGGCGTGTCGACAGCAGGCTGGCCCAGCATGGTAGGTGCCGGCGAATGCCACGCCACCATCGTCATCAACGATAAGCCTTACCGCACCGTCAGCGATGCCTGCTGGATGGCCGAACGTCGGCTTGCGGAAATGGATCGTGCAGGGATCAGGCTGCAGGTGCTGTCGCCCATGCCGGAACTCTTCGGTTACTGGCTCGACGCCAGCCCGGCCAATGATCTTGTGCGCCATGTCAACGATACGATCGCGTCTCTGGTCGCGGAGGGCGAGGGGCGTTTCGCCGGCTTCGGCGGCGTTGCCCTGCAGGATCTCGATCTCGCCATCGCGGAACTTCATCGCGTGATACGCGACCTGGGTTTTGCCGGCGTAGAGATCGGCAGCAACATCAACGGCATGCCGGTCGGCGATCCGCGCCTGCATCCGTTCTTTGCGGAAGCGGAAGCGCTGGGTGCTGCCGTTTTTGTTCATGCGGTCAGGCCGGCCGGCATGGACAGGCTCGTTGGGCCGGCCCCCCTGCAACAGATCCTTGGTTATCCGACCGATGTCGGGCTTGCGGCCGCCTCGGCGATCACAGGCGGACTTCTTACAAAATTTCCGAAGCTGCGCATCGCGTTCAGCCATGGCGGCGGCACATTCGCCTCGTTGCTGCCGCGTCTGCAGCAGGGGTATGAAGTCTTTCCGGCCGTCGGGGAAGTGATGCCCAAAGCGCCCGTCGAGCTTGCGCGCCGCCTCTATGTGGATTCGCTCGTCTTCGACGAGGAGACGCTGCGCCGGCTCGTTTCGATTTTCGGGGAAGACAAGGTGCTGATTGGCACGGATTACCCATTCAATTTCCGCGAGGCGGACCCGGTCGCCCGTATCGAGGCGACTTTCGCGGATCTCACCCTGCGCGAACGGCTGACATTCGCCAACGCGCAAGAATATCTGGCTTTGGACAAGGTTTCTTCAGATGAGCGACTTTCCCGTTTCGGCGCTGCGCAGCGTTGAGCTGTCGACGCCCGATCTCAACGGTTCCGTTGATTTCTACACACGTGTCTGGGGCCTTGAAGTGGTCGCCGAGGCGGACGGCAAGGTGTTCTTGGCGGCCAGCGGAGATGATTTCCATGTGCTGGAACTGAAGGAGGGAGAACGTGCCGAACTACGCAAGATCAGCTTTCGCGTCCGTTCCGCGGAGGATCTCGCCGACCTTCTCGACAAAACGATGGCAGCGGGCTGCACGGTCCTGCGCACGATCGGAGACGCGGATGCCCCCTCCGGCGGCCGCCGCTTCGTCATTCGCGAGCCGCAGGGTTCGGTGCTGGAATTCGTCCATGGCGACAGCCGTAAGGCTGGCACGGAGGTCGAAAATCGTCCGACCCGCCTGGCGCATGTGAATATTAATAGCGCCGATATCGGGGCTCTGACTACCTTCTATCAGGAAGTCCTCGGGTTTCGCCTTACCGACCGCTCCAAGCTGATGGCTTTCCTGCGCTGCAACGACGATCACCATGCTGTTGTGCTGGCCGAGGCGCAGCAAAACGGGCTCAACCATGTGGCCTTCCTCGTTCCGAGCCTGGAATCGGTCATGCGCGGCTCCGGCAGGATCGTCGATGCTGGCTATCCGATCGGCTGGGGTGTCGGCCGTCATGGACCGGGGGACAATGTGTTTGCCTATTTCCTCGATCCGACCGGCGTCGTCATCGAATACACGGCCGAGGTCCTCCAGGTCGATGACGACTACCGGGTGAAAGGCCCGTCCGAGTGGGTCTGGCCACCGGGCCGGACCGATCACTGGGGCATCGCGCCACCCAAGAGCGAGGCCTGTAAGAAGGCCCAGACCGCCATCGCCTTCGCCCAATAGACCGACCCGACGAACAGTTTTTAGAGGCATGCCAGTGCATATTGAAAGCGAAGTTTCCGATCATATCGATATCCTCGTCGTCGGCTTCGGCCCGGCCGGTGCCGTTGCCGCCGGCATGCTCGGACAGAAAGGCCACCAAACCCTGGTCGTCGATCGCCTGACCGAGATCTACGACAAGCCGCGGGCAATTGCGATCGATCACGAGATCCTGCGGCATTTCGACAATATGGGCGTTGCCGATCAGGTTCTGCCCTATGTCGCACCGTTCACCGCGTCCCAGCATTTCGGCGCCAAGGGACAACTCATCCGTCGCATCGACATGGTCGCAAAGCCCTATCCGCTCGGCTATACGCCAAGCATGGTCTTCACCCAGCCGCCGGTGGAAGTGGCGTTGCGCCGCCATGCCGAAAGCTTCGACTGCGTAACAGTCGAACTTGGCACCGAACTGATCGATATTGCCGACACGGGCGAAGAGGTTCTGGCCAAGCTGAAGGATGCCGATGGTCGCGTCCGCACCGTCTCCGCGCGCTATGTCATCGGTTGCGACGGCGCCTGGAGCACGGTCCGTCAGCTGTCCGGCATGAAGCTCGAAGATCTCGTCTTCGACGAACCGTGGCTGGTCGTCGATGTCCAGGTTCTGGACGGAGCCCTGTCTAAACTTCCCTCGACATCCGCGCAGTTCTGCAATCCGGCGCGCCCGACGAGTTTCATTATGGGGCCGAACAATCATCGTCGCTGGGAAATCATGCTGTTGCCCGGCGAAGACCCGCGCGAAATGGAAAAGCCGGAAAATGTCTGGATGCTGCTGGCGCCCTGGCTTTCACCGGAAGATGGCGAGCTATGGCGCGCCGCCGCCTACCGTTTCCATGCCCTCGTCGCCGACGAATGGCGGCGCGGCCGCATTGCCATTGCCGGCGATGCCGCCCACCAGCAGCCGCCGTTCATCGGCCAGGGCATGTGCCAGGGCCTGCGGGACGTGTCGAACCTCGTCTGGAAGCTCGACCGTGTACTCAGGCAAGAGTCCTCACCCGACCTTCTCGACACCTATACCGTCGAACGCCGCCGCCACGTGCGCACGCTGACCGGCAAGATCAAGGCGATCGGCCAGAATATTTGCGAGCGCGATCCGGCAGCGGCCGAAGCGCGCGATGCGCGCATTCTTGCCGAGGGCGGCGGACAGCCGTTGACGATTACCCGCCAAGATATCGTTCCGCCAATCGAGGAAGGCCTGATTGCAGCCGAAGGAACGCCGGCGAGAGGTGTCCTGTTTCCGCAGCCCTCGATCTTAGAGCCATCGGCCACGACACTGCTCGACAAGGTAACGGGTACCGGTTGGCGCGTCCTCCTCGATGGCCGCAAGATCGCGTCCGGCGAGTGGGCTGGGCTCTGCGCGCAGCTCGCAGGCTTTGCCGTGCATGCCGTCGTTCCTGCGGGCAAGGGCAATGGTGAAGCCTCCGTTCTTCAGGAGAAAGACGGAGTTCTGGCCGACTGGTTCGACCGCATTGGTGCGGTCGCCGCCATCGTCCGGCCGGACCACTACGTATTCGGCGCGGCAAGATCGCTCGCCGATCTCAACGAACAACTTTCGGATCTGCATCGCCGCCTCGCATAAGGCGCGGCGCGATCTGCTGATCACATCCTGATACGGTTCTGGGAGGAAAACATGACCGATACGGTAATCCAGAAAGGCAGTGCGTGGCGCCCATTCGCGGTTCTCGCCCTACTTTTCCTGTTTCAGACGCTGAATTTCTTCGACAAGCTCGTCTTCGGCTTGTCCGCGGTACCGATGATGAAGGAGTTGCAGATCTCGCCGCAGCAGTTCGGCCTGATCGGCAGCAGCTTCTTCCTGCTGTTCTCGATCTCGGGCGTGCTCGTCGGCCTGTTCGTAATCGGTCGCGTGCCGATCAAGTGGATCCTGGTGGTGCTGGCGGCGATCTGGTCGCTGACGCAGATTCCGATCTATTTCACCAGTTCGGTAACGGTTCTGGTCGTTTGCCGCATCCTTCTTGGTCTTGGCGAGGGACCGGGCCTGCCGACAGCACTGCATGCCGCGCATAACTGGTTCAGCCCGGAAAAGCGAAGTGTGCCAAGTGCCGTCGTTCTTCAGGGCATAAGCGTCGGTCTACTCGCGGGCGGTCCGCTGCTAACCTATATCATCGTCCAGTATGGCTGGCGCACCGGCTTCCTGTTCTGCGGCGTTATCGGCATTTGCTGGATTTTCGCCTGGCTGTTCATCGGCGGCGAAGGTCCCTATGCGGCGAGCAACGAAAAGACCGTTGCAAGCCAGCCTTCCGAGGCACCGATACCCGCCCGCAAGCTCTGGCTCGATCCAACGGTTATCGGCGTCATCATCATGTCGACCATGTCCTACTGGATCGTCGGCATGTCCGCGACCTGGCTGCCGCCGTTCCTGCAGCAGGGGTTGGGCTACAGCCAGGTAGAGACCGGTAGCGTCATTTCCGCCGTCTACATCTTCCAGTCGCCACTTCTTCTGATCGGCTCCTGGATCGCACAGCGGATGCTGCAGCGCGGCGTCAGCAAGCGCACGACGCTCGGCAGTGCCTCCGGCTATGCCCTGCTCGTCAGCGGTCTTGCCCTGATCGGTTCCGTTCATGTCAGCGGTGTGTTGCAGCTGGTGCTGATCGCTATTGCCTTTGCGGCGCCTAGCCTCACCACCATCTATGGCCCGATCACGCTCGGTGCCGTCGCTCCGGCCGTCCAGCGCGGCAAGCTCATCGTGGTCATTTATTCCGCCAATGCCGTCTCCGCCCTCGCATCGAATGCCATCACCGGCATGATTGTGCAGCGCGCCGGCCCCGAGCACCTTCCGGAGGGCTATGCGAACGCGATGATGTTTACCGCCGCTATCCTCATCATCGGTGCGATTTCCGCCTTCGCGTTGATCTTCCCGGACCGCACCATCCAGCGTTTCGGCGAGCGTAGCCGCATTTCCGATCACATGCAGCGGGCCTGACGGCCCGCCACTTCCTAGCACTCAAGGAGAAGAACGTATGAGACTGTCCACCGTCAGAACAGCCGGCCGCACCACATGGGGCGTTGTCGACCAGGAGAGCTTCCACGATGTCGGTGCCGTGCTTGCCGGCCGTTATGCCGATCTCAAGGCAGCCATCACGGCCGGCCTTGCGGGCGTGGCGGAGGCTGCGGCCTCCGCTGCGGCGACATCCCTTGCCGATATCGAATGGCTGCCCGTCGTGCCGAACCCGGACAAGATCCTTTGCGTCGGGCTGAACTACGAGATGCACCGCCAGGAAACCGGCCGTTCGGCAGTCGAAAACCCGACCATTTTCGCGCGCTATGCCAATAGCCAGACCGGCCATCTGGCGCCGATCGTGCGCCCCAAGGTCTCGACCGATCTCGATTACGAAGGCGAGCTCGCCATCATCATCGGCAAGCCCGGCCGGTATATCTCACGTGAAGACGCGCTCAACCACGTCGCCGGCTATGCCATTTACAACGACGGTAGCATTCGAGACTTCCAGAAACACACACACCAGTTCACGCCGGGCAAGAATTTTCCGGATACGGGCGCCCTCGGTCCCTGGATGATGACGCCGGACGAGCTCGGCCCGTTGCCGGATCTGCGCATACAGACACGTTTGAACGGTCAGGTTGTGCAGAATGCCACCTTCAGCCAGATGATTTTCGACATCGCGCGGCAGATCGAATATTGCTCGAGCTTTACCCGCCTTGAAGCTGGCGATGTTATTGCCAGTGGCACGCCAGGCGGCGTTGGCGCCAAGCGCACCCCTCCGCTCTGGATGAAGCCTGGTGACCTTGTCGAGGTTGAAATCGACAAGCTTGGCATCCTGCGCAACCCGATCGTCGAGGAAGTCTGATTTCTGGACTGCGTGCGGCCACTGTAGAGGATGCCGATATTCGGCATCCTCTGGGATGCATACTAATTTCAGGCGTTTAGATCTTAGCTGACAGCTCGCCGCGAGTTTGATTCCCATCAAGGCGAGGTGTCATCCAACATTGGTCGCAACAGGATCCCGGTCAAATTAGTCAGTGTGAGACCTCGGCGCGCAACAATAACGCCTCATATGATGAGGTTACTCCGGTTGTAGATTGGCATGAAACCCAATTTCACTAGATTGGCGTAAGAGATGTTGGCCTTTTCAGCCGAAGGCACCTCAGTCTCGACCACAAAGGTCAACACGCCACGGTTCGCGCCGTCTTCCAGTCGAGCCTGTATAAGCGCTTTCTGCGCGCCGCGGTTCCGAAAGCCCGGCACGGTTGCTCCCCCGCCGAGCCACGCGAAAGATCCTGAAGCAAACATTGCTCCCGTTCCCACAGGTGTGTCCCCGTCCAACGCGTAAAAACATGACCATCCATCTCGTCCGACGATCGCAGCCCATAAGGCGGTAAGGGTTTCCGGAAAACCGAAACCGGCACACATCATGGCACCGAATACCCTCGCTTCATCGTGCCGAACCTTTCGTGTCTTCACTGTGCTCGGTGATGGAAAAGAAGCCACCTCCGCGGGACGTCGCAACTTTACCCAACCAGGGCCATATGTCGTTAGTCCCTTCGACTGGATCCAGCGTTTCACCCCGTCGGACGCAGCGTCCGTGTTGACCTGCAAAAACCTTTTTCCCGCCCTTTGCCTCATCCAATCGTAGGCTTCGTCGAGATCTTCACTCTTGGTGAGGCCGAGGATGCGGTTGAGACCGATCGCAGGTGCGCTCGGAAGAGAAATCATGCATCCGCCATTTGTCGAAACGCATTCAAACCGTTCCTCGGCCGTCAATAGGCTGTGTGCGGCATTATGCAGATCGATGAAAGCTTTGGCCTCAATGGCGTCTTCTTCGGTAGGGCACGAATAATTGGAGGAACAAGAATCCAAAGGAGGGCTCCTAATCATAATTTCGCCGAAAGAAGATAAAGGAATTATGGGATCAAAAACAGAGCAATTGGAGCGGGACGTCGTGCATTGTCCGCGAGTGGAATACCTGCGATGAGAATTGAATTGGCTGGGTGGCGGGACCGTCTTCCCGCCGGTATTGAAAACTGGCTAGTGCGGTATATCGTCGAATTTTTATAAATTGTGAGAGCAAGGTGTCACACGATCTCGGGTTCAAGACATTGTCGAAACAGACCGCTTTCCAGTTCGGAGATTTCCGTTTTCTGCCAGAAGCTCAATCCCTCCTGTACAAGGGGCAACCCGTCGGCCTCGGTGGGCGAGGTTTCGACATCCTGACCCTGCTCGTGTCGCGAGCGGGCGAAGTTGTCAGCAAAGCCGATTTGTTTGCGCACGTATGGCCAGACTATATCGTTCACGACCATAATTTGAAGGTCAATGTCGGCAATCTTCGACGTTCGCTGGCCCAATTCGATCCCTCTACCGAGTACATTGCCACGATCCCGGGGAGGGGATACAAATTCGTTGGTGGCTTGGAAAGCAACATTCCAGCGCCAGCGAGGCAAGTCGCTTCAACTACGAGTCACCATATCGCTCCACCCCAAACGCGGCAGCTCCTCGGCCGCGATGACGCGATCCGACAAATCTCCGAGCAGCTCAACCAACCGGGTTATCTCACCATCGTCGGGCCAGGCGGCGCGGGAAAAACCTCTCTCGCGGTCACGGTTGCTAAGCAATCCTGCGGGGCAAACGAAGCCATCGCCTTTGCGGATCTCTCGACGCTGAGCGACCCGCGATTTGTGGTGCCAGCGATCGCGTCCGCGCTCGGCGTGTCGCTGGGGTTTGACGATCCAATCGCAGGCGTGATCGACGTCCTTCGCAGCAACCGGCTGCTTCTCATCATCGACAATTGCGAGCACGTTATCGCGATGGCCGCGACGATCGTTGAGAGGATATCCGCGGACGTTCCTTCGGCGCGGATCATTGCGACCAGCCGCGAGCCGTTACGGACGCGGCACGAGCAGATCCACTTTCTTTCAGGATTGGCTTATCCCAACCAGACGACGACGCTGTCCATCAGCGACGCGCTACAGTTTCCGGCAATCCAGCTATTCATTTCAAAGGCGTATGGTTCAGGCGATACAGAGCCTACTGATGAATATGTCCGCAGTGTTGTTTCGATCTGCTCACGGCTGGACGGCTTGGCACTCGCAATCGAACTGGCCGCCGGTACGGCCAGTGTTCTTGCACCCTCGGCGCTCGATGACCTCTTCAGGGATGGCTTTGATACGATGAACCGGGGAGCAAGGGATGCACCCTTGCGCCATCAATCCTTAGAAGCGACGCTCGACTGGAGCTATCGACTTCTTCCAGACCGTGAGGCGGTCTTGCTGGGTCTGCTTTCGGTATTTTCCGGCCGTTTCAACGCCGACGACGTGGAGGCGATGTACTCCGCCGGCGCCCTGGAGCCGAGGACCGGGCGGGACGCACTCTCGCAGCTCGTAGCAAAGTCGCTGGTATCAGAGGAATACGACGGCGGGACTGTGCATTACAGACTTGCCGAAAGCACGGGTGCCTATGCCGCGCGGCGTCTGTCAGGTTCTCTTTACAGAGAAAAGGCAAGACGGAATTTTGCCGTCCGAACAAAGGACAAGCTGCAGATCGCCGAACGGGAATGGTCGTCGCAGACGTCTCGCGAATGGCTCGGCAAATATCGAAGGCAGATCGACGACGTTCGCGCAGCCATCGGCTGGGCGTTTGATCCCGCAGGCGATGCGGCTTTGGGTGTCGAACTGGTGGTCGCTGCCTTGCCGCTGTGGCAAGAACTATCGGCGTTTAGAGAAATGCTGGAAGCCATCGACCTTGCCGGGTCGAACAGCGCTGTCTTCATGGGGCTCGCGCCACTGGGCCGAGCCAAGCTCTCCACGGCGCGGGCTTGGGCCATGACACTGGCGCGCCACATGCACCCGCAAACCGATGATGCTTGGCGCGAAAGCATCTTTCATGCGAACGGGTCACGCGACGCGGAATTTCAAATACGATCGGTGTGCGGACAGGCCGTTTTTCTGGCCTATTCCGGCCGGCCCCGCACGGCATTACGCAAGATGAACGAGTTTGCGGCAGCAAAGGCTCTGGACTGGACGACGGCGCCCGACGGCAAACGACTGTTAGCGCATATCAAGATCTATGCAGGCGACTTCAATTCGGCATCGGCCCACCTGGAGGCGCTGATGGACGAATGGGGTCACCTGGAGGAGGGGCACGGCTTGTCCAGGTTCCAGGTCGATCTGCCTGCCGGTATTCGTTTGTCTCAGGCATTTCTGTCTTGGCTGCAGGGTGATTCTGATCGTGCCTCCCGGCTGGCCGGTCAGGCGATTGATCGTGCCGCCGATCTCGATCACATGATCTCCTTGGGCAATGCGATCTCGCTTGCGGCCCTTCCGATCGCTTTCGTGGAGGGTGATTTCGAAACTGCTTCGCGGCTTCAGCACCAACTGGCCGACGTCAGCCGGCGGGAAAGCGTCGGCATTTACGAGGGGACAGCCAAGTTTTTCGCGGGCGCTATCCAGTCCTCTCGAGGTGAGCAGGCAGGTTTTACCCTGATGCAAGACAGTATCAGCGGATTGCTTCGGGGGAACTGGCGTGCTCGCGTGCCCTTCTACCGGAGCCTGTTGGCGGAGGCATATCTTGCCGCAGGCGAACTACAGCTTGCTGAGGATAGTCTGCGCGCTGTGCTTGCAGAAACTGGCATACGAGAAGAGCGTTGGTGGCATCCGGATCTTTGGCGCGTTGCAGGAATGATTGCAGCCGGAAACAGGCGGCCCGACAAGGCTATGCGCTATTTCCAGAAGTCTTTGGATAGCGCGATTGTCATGGGCGCAGACGCCGCGACCAAACGCACCCAGCTTGCCATGGGTGCGGCGGATGTCCGCTGACGTTAGCACTTCAATCTTTTCCTCGCGTGTCGACGCGCTCTCGCAGCGACGCATTTTATCGCTCCAGCTGTGCAATCTTGTCGATCAGGTGCTGTGAGGCCGAAAGAAATTCGGCTTCAGTGTACCGCGGCTCGATGTGCTGCGGACAATTCCAGTCGAACGCCTCGAGCTTGAGTTTGAAAATGCGCTCAGTCTTGGCGCCATAATCGCTATCGGTGACTTTTGCCGTGAGCACTGGATCCGCATCGAGTGCCAGTTTATCGGCACGAGCATAGATCTTCAGACGTGTGCGTGCGGGATAGTCCATCAGAAACAGGCATGTCCGGTCGTTCTCAGCCAGATTGCCGGTGCTGATATACCGCCGATTGCCGCGGTAATCGACGAACGCAAGCGTGCGATCGTCGAGCACTTTGAGAAAGCCCGGAGGTCCGCCGCGGTGCTGGACATAGGGCCAGCCTGTCTCCGAAACCGATGCCATATAGAAACTGTCGCGCTGGGCAATGAACGCGGTCTCCCTGATTGAAAACCGGTCGAATTCCCGGTGCCCCTTGAAGTCGGACCACAAACGATCCGCTCCCATTTCCGCTTGCGCCCTGCGAACTGAAAGAGTGATCGCGATATCCATAAAGCCATAGGTCACATCGTATCTCCTTATTGTATTGTCGGTTCGCAGGGCATTGGGAATGCGACGCTATAGCGCCTCTCGCGCGGCTTGCTGCGCCCGGGCATAACTTTCGGCGACAGCAGCATAGTTGGGAGCGGCAAGTCCATAGAGCTCGCCAAGTTCGGCAGCCTCGGGCCGTGCCCAGGTCCGGTGAAGCTCAGACAGCAACGCGTTGGTCGAGGTCGGCTTGACGCCGCCCTGCACGAAACGGGCAAGCGAAATCTGCGAGGCCATTTCGCTTGGATCACCCGACGCATCGAGGACCGCATAGACGTCGTAGCCGGCGACACGGGCGTCGAGTGCCGGAAACATCACGCAGACACTGGTCCAGACGCCTGCCATGATGAGGGTGTTGCGGCCGCTCGAGCGAACTGTTGCGACGAAATCGTCATTGTCCCACGCATTCACTTCCCCCTTGCGCGGCACATAGACGGCGTGCGGAGCCAATTCATGGATTTCTGGCATCAGCGGACCATTGGTGCCGGCAGGTTCCGAAGCGGTGGTGATCACCGGAATGTTCAAGAGAGTGGCGAGCCTGGCGATCATCTCCACATTCCGGCGCAGATCAGACACGGATATGTCCTTGACCGTCTGGAACAATCCCGACTGATGATCGAGTAGCAGGATCAGCGCGTCGGAGGGATCGATGAGGGCTGCACCGCCACCGGTCGGAAGGACGCTCGGCTTGGATTTGCTGTTGTACATGGTCATTATCCTCTTTTGGGTTTCAGTTAGCGGGTCATGTTTCGGGAGAGGAAGTCGCGCATGATCGGGATCATCTCGTCCGCCTTGTCCTCAAGGGCGAAATGTCCGGTATCGAAAAAATGCAGGTCAGCGTCTGGAAGGTCGCGGAGGTAGGCCCGCGCGCCGTCGGGCAGGAAGATGGGATCATTCTCGCCCCACAGGATAAGCGTCGGCGGGCGATGGTCGCGCAGATAGGCGTGAAATGCCGGATAGAGCACGACGTTTGTCCGATAGTCGTGGATAATATTCAGCTGGATTTCGACGCTGCCCGGGCGGTCGAGGAAGAGCTGGTCGTATAGCCACGAGGCGGGGTCGATCCGCGCCTCGTCCTTTGACCCAGTGAGATACTGGAAGCGTGTGCCGTCGAGCGACAGAAAAGGCCGCATCGCGTCGCGGTTTACCGGGCCATTGTCTGCCCAGTAGGCGCGGGTCGGTGCCCAGAAGTCGCCCATGCCGTCCTCATAGGCATTGCCGTTCTGGACGATGAGAGCGGTTACCCGATCCGGGTGCGCGAGTGCGACACGAAACCCGGTCGGTGCACCATAATCCATGACGTAGAGCGCATACCGCTCAACACCGATCTGTTCGAGAAGACTGGCGACAACGGTTGAGAATGTCGCGAAGCTGTATTCGAAGTCACTCGACGAAGGCATCTCTGAGAGACCGAACCCCGGAAGGTCGGGCGCGATCACATGATAGCGGTCGGCGAGCGCGGGAATGAGGTTACGGTACATATGCGACGAACTCGGAAAGCCGTGGAGCAAGACCACGACCGGAGTGCCGCGCTCTCCCGCTTCCCGGTAGAAAATGTTCACGCCGGCAACGCTGGTGGTTCGGTGGTAGGTGACGGGCCGGGTCATCGTCCGGTTCCCTGGGCTGGCGTTGCACCCGAGGCGGCGGCCTCAATGAACGCTGCGACTTCCCGGGGGTGCGACATCATCACGGCGTGACTGCTTTCGATTTCGGTCACCTCTGCCCCGGCACGCTTGGCCATTCGGTGCTGCGCACTCGGGGGGACCATCTTGTCGGCGGAAGCGATGAGATAGAAGCTGGGTTTGGTCTTCCAGGCTGCATGCGTGAGGGGCGCAATGACTGCCGCGAGACCCCAGGGTAGCTGCGCCGCCGCCAAGAACCGCGTGGTGGCGGGATCGACATCGGCAGCAAACGCTTCCGGAAAACGGGCCGGGTCGACAACGAGGTAGCCATCCTGCGGAGGCAACAACGGCGCCTTCGTTTCGCCGGGCTCCGCCGGGGCTTCATTCAGCGCTGCGACGGACTCGCCAACATCCGGCACGAAAGCCGCGATGTATGCCAGCGACTTGACCTTGGGATTGTCACCGGCCTCGGTGATGACCGCTCCGCCATAGCTGTGGCCCACCAGGAGGACCGGATGGCGAGCCAATGCGATAAGGCGTTCTACAGTGACAACGTCACTTTCAAGTGCGATCGTCGGATGTTGAGCGACAAGCACTTCGAACCCACGGTCTACAAGTTCGCCATGGACTTGTTGCCATCCGGAGCCATCGACAAAAGCGCCATGTACGAGGACGATCGAAAGGGCTGGCGCCCCAGTTGCCTGGGTGCCCGAAAGAGGATTGCTCATGATCTTTTTCCTATGGGGGGTGGCCGCGGAGCCGTTGGCCCCGCGGGGGCCTGTGTGGATTAGTTGCAAACCTTGCGGTCGAGGAAGTCGCGGATCAGCGGCGCCATCACGTCGAGCTTGTCCTCAAGCGCGAAATGACCACTGTCGAGAATGTGCATCTCGGCCTTCGGGAGATCTCGGAGATAGGGGTGCGCGCCGGGCTCTGGGAAAATCTTGTCGTTCTTGCCCCAGACGATCAACGTTGGCGGTTGGCGCTCGCGGAAGAAGGCCTGGAACTGCGGGTAGAGCGGCACATTGCTGCCGTAGTCGCCCAGGAGATCCAGCTGGATGTCCTTATTGCCCGGTCGATCGAGCAAGGCCTGATCGACGACCCAGTTGTCGGGGCTGATATGTGCGACATCGCCCATCCCGTCGGTGTATTGGAACTTCGTGGTCTCGAGCGTGACAAGGCCGGCGAGAGCTTCCCGGCGTTCTGGTGTCTTTTCCGCCCAGTAGGCCTTGATTGGATCCCAGAATGCGGCGAGGCCTTCGGTGTAAGCGTTACCGTTCTGCACGATCAGCGATTCCACCCGCTCGGGATGTTTGAGCGCCAGCCGGTATCCGATCGGTGCGCCATAATCCATGACGTACATGCTGTAGCGATCGGCTCCGACCTTTTCGGTCAGCTTGTCGACGATGTTGGTCAGGTTCGCGAATGTGTATTCAAACTTGGTGTGATCAGGTGCGTCACTCTGGCCATAGCCCGGATAGTCAGGCGCGATCACGCGGTAGCGGTCCGCGAGCAGCGGGATGAGGTTGCGGAACATGTGTGACGAGGTCGGAAATCCGTGCAGGAGCAGGAGGACGGGCGCGTCCTTGGGACCGGCTTCGCGATAGAAAACCTTCACGCCGTCGATCGTGGTGGTTTTGTATTGAATGACAGGAACAGCCTTCGCGGCGGTGACCGCGGTGTTCGGCAAGCAGCGGGCTTCGGCCGCTGCTGGCGAGATGATCATAAGAAGTGCGACAGTGGTAAGAAGATATTTTTTCATGACCTTTTCCTCTTTGAACGGGTGCAGAACATCTGCGCCTCTGGAGAAAAGGACTATCATTGGCGGTCTTGGGGACTGGGATAAATAAGGGTAAAAAGTTAAACAGCATGCCGAGGTAAAGGACGCGATGATCAGTTACATGCTCTATCCACACGAATAGCTAGGCTCAGGACCTATTAAATCACTTGCGTGCTTTCTTCAGTTTTGATTCATTTGAATTGAACGGAGGACCGCCATGAGTGATTTGATGTTGTTATCAGAAGCGCAAATGCGCCGTATCGAGCCATATTTTCCGCTATCCCATGGCGTTCCTCGCGTTGACGA